>Ga0207072_1017_pt1 | contig 63372 bp, 59 predicted proteins | sample Alteio_BWMinHeat_68_FD_153570 | JGI IMG/M metagenome (GOLD analysis project Ga0207072, IMG submission 153570) | Enriched cells from forest soil in Barre Woods Harvard Forest LTER site, Petersham, Massachusetts, United States -... | ecosystem: Environmental > Terrestrial > Soil > Temperate forest >... | reverse complement strand
TAGTGACTTGATTCATTTGTCTGAAGAGACATTAAAGCTTTTCTTGGTGGCATTAGAGAGGGGGAAATACCTGATCCCATTCCGAACTCAGAAGTCAAGCCCCTCATCGCCAATGGTACTGCACACAAGAGTGTGGGAGAGTAGGTCGCCGCCAAGTTTTTATTTCGTGCCTTAGCAGCTTCGCTGCTAAGGCCTTTTTTTTCAAGGCAAAGAGGCCTTTGAGGACAATGAGGACAAGTTTTTTACATTGTCCTCATTGTCCTTAAATAAAGGTAAAAACAATGCAACCATCTTTACCACCATAGAATCGTCTATTGCTAGCTTAAGGTTTAGGAGTTTGACATGGAGTCGCAGAAAGGTTTTGTAGACACAAAACTAGCAACAAAATTTGGTGATTTCAATATACGTGTGTATGAGGAGAAATTAGGAAAAGAGACGTTTGTCTTATGGTCGCAGAATTTAGATTTTGCTCAACCACCTCTCGTACGTGTTCATAGTGAATGCATAACTGGTGATATGTTAGGTAGCTTACATTGTGATTGCGGTGAACAGTTAACCAAATCTCTCCAATTTATAGGAAAAGAGGGTGGTGTTTTAATCTATCTGCGCCAAGAGGGGAGGGGCATTGGACTTTTTGAAAAAATCAAAAGTTATCAACTCCAGTCAGAAGGTTATGATACATTTGATGCCAACGTGCTTTTAGGTCATCTGCCGGATTCTAGAACTTATGAAATGGTAAAGACAGTTTTATCTGATCTGGGTATTTCAAGCATCAAACTTCTCACAAACAACTCTTCTAAAGTATCAGATATTGCAAAACTCGGGATCAACATAGTAGAATATGTGCCGATTATTTCAAATCCAAATAAATATAATAAAAAATATATAGATACTAAAAATAAAAAATTCAAACACTTATGTGATGAAAATTCTCATTATTATTTTTATCAATTTCAAGCGGAACTTCCAGAGCATGTAGAAGAAATTATAGAGCTTATAGATAAAAATAATAAAGATCCTTTGTTGAAAATTTGTGTTGGAATCACCGCGAATAGTTTGTTGTTAAAGGACGATAAATATATTGGAGTAATTAATTCAATAATTCAATCTTGCCAAGATAGGCCTGATTTTATCCCTGTTCTTCATTATTCATTTTCTAGCGTAGATAATATCTTAGAAGAGGTTATGGAGATTAAGAAAAAATTGCCTGATGTTTGCCGCTTACAAATAAATGACATAAATAATTTAGATGTTAGCGTTTTGAAAAGTGTTGCGGAATTGTTGATAGTTGATATACCTTTATCTAATAAAGATTTTGATATTGTCAATAATGCACAGTTTAGAAATTTAGTAAAAAAAACAAAATCGTTTATTATACTAGACAATAGTAAAGGTAGAGGTGTCAAAGAATCTAAAACATCATTAATGAAAAAAATTGATATATTGCTTGCTTATGGACTAAATGATATTGTTCTGTGCGGTGGGTTTGGTCCCGATGAATTGGATACATATTTTGCAATAAGACGCTACTATCGATTTAATTTTTCAATTGACGCTCAGACGAAGTTAAAAACAGAAGGGAAAATTGACATTAATAAAGTTAAATTTTATTTACTTCAACTTATTCGTTTTGTTGATCCAAAGTATTTAGGAGTCGAACAAACAAAGAAATTTTTAGCAGAACACCGCCATTCAGATACAGAGCAAGTTAAAATTCAGGGACATGAATTTTTGATTCTTCCTAACGTCTTTCATGCAGGCCATTTCCCGTCCACTGCTTGGTTTGCAACTGAACTCAGTGGGTTGTTAAAAAATTCACATCATTTCTGTGAAGTTGGCTGTGGATCAGGTGTTATTAGCTGTCTCGTTGCTCTCTCAAACCCAAAACTACAAATTTCAGCAACAGATATTAACCCCGATGCCAGCGAAAATACTAAGATCAATGCAGGACAACTAGGGTTGAGCTCTAGAATTTCTGTTTTTACTGGCGATGTATTAGATAATATTGAACCATGCACTGGAGGCTTCGATTCGATTTTTTGGGCGCTTCCTTTTGGCTTTCTGGATCCAGGCACAACAATTAGTCTTGAGGAAGCACAAGTTTTCGATCCTGGTTACAGAGCTATTCGAAAGCTCCTAAAGACAGCAAAGAAGTATCTTAAACCTGGTAAAAAATTATTGTTAGGCTTCTCTTCCGATTTAGGACACTATGAGTTGCTCCAGAGCCTAGTCCAAGATGTTGGTGCATCAATGAGAGTCATTGTTCAAACAAAAATTCAAGAAGATGTTGAATTACAGTTTGAAATTTTAGAATTGTCATACGGAGAAATTTAAATCATATGAATTATAGATATGTGTTTATATGGTTGCAAAATTATTTGTCAGATAAATTGGCATAGACGACTTACGGAGGAAAGTATGAGGAAGCAGCCTGTAGAAGCAGACAACACCACGACCATGCAAACTTTTCAGCACGATAATGCAAAGAGGAAAGGACGGCTTCCGAATGGCTATTGCCTTGAGGTGATAGCAGAGGCTGCCCTTTGCTGCAACGGGATTTATTGTTTTTGGGGTATGCCTTGGGGCTTTGCACATGGGTGTTCTCAGGTGGGATGGAAGGGGGGCTTTCGCGCTTGCGTTGCTGACGAAGATCCGCAGATGGGCAAATTGTATTCAAAAAGTGTGGAAACGCCCGTGGCATGTGTGACAGAGATACAAGTCACCTGTTCTGAAACTTGTTTGGGAGAGGATGCCGAATACGATCCTGATCTCAAGGAAAGGATTAAAAAAATAGCACAATGTTTTGTATACCCGAGCGATCTTGTAGGAGCAACTGTTGGATTGCCTTTTGGAGTTGCTTGTGGAGGTGCGACTAAAATGGCGAAGATGGCATTAGGACATCACCAGAAGATGACCAACCACCAAGCGGATCAATTATTAGACAGCATGATAAGACGTGCTACTTTTGGAAAAGAAATGACGCGAGAAGAGAAAATAATATTAGAGAGATTGAAAATGAGAGAGAAGAAAATGCTCTAATCAAAAAAACTGTCCTAGAAACAAGGTCTCGGGATAACATTGCTCTCTTAAATAAGGATAGAAACTATGCAACCATCTTCCCCATTTAGCTCTAACCTGTCACTGCTATCTCAACATCAGAGTTTCCCTGATGCGCCCACTCCTGTCAAAGGTAAGAGAAAGGATAAATGGGATCCGATAAGTCCTGAGAGAAATGAGGGCTCACAAGAGGCATTTAATGCGGCCTCAATCCGAGACCCGAGGCGCTATGAGCTTGCAGTAGAACAAGATTTGGAGAAGGGGTGGGAGACAAAAAAGGCTCTTACCGTGTCTCCTGAGGTATTCAAACGGTTAACCAAGTCATTAGTGAAAGAGTATAGTGATTTGATTCAACACCACATCACATTTCGAGTGGCGTTATTTTTCCAGCAAGCGGTGATGTGTTATCAAACCCCATTCCATTTTAAAATTGCCCATACAGAGGGACAATATTTTAAAGCACCCACGCTGTGGATCAAAAAAGAGGGCGGAAAGGTTACCCCCATAAAATATCAAGCAGCCCATTCGAGTACAATTCCCGGATTAATTGCATGTGTACGCAGTGAGTTTACAGGGGTTCCTGAGGATGCGGGGGAAGATTCCGATGATGACCGAGCTTCTGTAGCCACTGAACCAGAAGAGCCACGTTACTTTGTGTTTTTAAAGGGCTCACAAATGGAGATGATGGGCAATTCCACGAATGGATTGCCCGACTTTGTCAATAAGGTTGATACTCTAATCGATGGTAAGTCGACAGGAAAACAGGGATTGCGACCAGAGACAATTGAGTTGATTAACAAAGTCGCCTTAGCGCAGTTGACTCCGAATAATGCCACCCGAAAGTTTTTGGAACGCCTGAAAGTCCAAATTGAGGAGAGACCAAAGAAGTCGAAAGCAATGACCAATCAAAAGCGTGCAGTACTTGCAATCTATTTAGAACGCGTTAAAGAAATGTTAGAATTAGCGCAAGTGTCGGATAATGCCAAGACTCAACATCCGTTTTTTGATCCGCTTCTGGATGTGAACGTGGGTGAAGAAAATGAGAAAGATATTCCAAAGATTCGGAACATTGTCTTTAAGGAGAAGATCAAGATCATTCGAGAATCGCAATTATTAGATAGTCAGATTCAGCTTGATATTGAGGAGGAATTGAAGAACAAGAAGCACGAAAATAAGCATTTCGTGCGTCAATGTTTGCTGTATAGTTTTAAAAGCGACCCGTTTTTTAGACAAGCCCTTGAAAAAGTGTTTGCCATCAGTATTCCGGACATGGAGAGGAATCGCACATTGATCCAATCATTGAAAACCGAGTACGAACAAAATAAGTCATTTTACCAAAACCTCGCAAGAACTGTGCGACAGAGAGTGCACAATTATCAAAAGCTAGAGCAATGTTTTCAAGCAATTCTAATTAGGAGATTCCGAAATGAACTCAGAGGAATAAGCCAAGCCAAGCTAGCGGATCGGGTCTCTGAAGTGATTGATGAGAAAGTGGAAGAGGAGGAAGAGAAAGACGATCCAGATGATGTTGCAATTGCTCGCTATAGAAGTTTGCCGACAAGCAAATCAACGATTTGTCGACTTGAAAATTCCCGGATGCATGTTGTAGAAGGTTTTAGTACCCCGACGACGCAACGTTTCAAGGCTCTTGACTTGACCATGGCAGAGGTGATTGCTGATGCTCTTCGGGTGCAAAAAGGGCATTTTTACGCTTCACTTTTTGCTTCAAAGGTATCAGTATAGATTGACAGAGCTGTTTCCATGTTCTAGTGTGAGCTTAGGAGATGCCTATGTTGTGTCGCAAGCTCGTGTGTGGAGCTCTTTTTTTTCTGATGGGAACGTGTCTGCTGCTGGCAGAGGATGCCGAGCCTGCTCCAGAAAAGCCTGCGGAGGATGACCCAAAAAAGAACACGCTGAAAATCGGGAATTTAGCCTTTGCTGAGTCGCAGCAACCGGGTCCTTTGGTCTCAATTGGGCAAAATGTTTTAAACAAATTGCAAGCGCAAGCGGCCCTCATGCCAGTTGAGTTTAAGGGGCACGATCAATATTCAGTCGCGCTTTTTTCCAATCTTTTCTACGGATTTACGGACGAATTGACGTTTTTGGTGAGCGTTCCAACAGCTGTTCCTTTTGCCCAAGACGATCACCGTTCTTATGGAGTCTCCGATGTGATTCTTCAGCTCGAGTACGCATTTTATACAAAATATTACACCACTTATTACGATCAGGCGACATTCATCGCCAGCATGACGCTTCCGACGGGATCAGCGACGAAAAATCCTCCGACAGGGACTGGTGCAAACAGCTTTTTCTTGGGGGGAACGCTTTCGCGCATGGGGATCGATTGGTTTTATTTCATTTCGGGAGGAGGCATCATGAATGCCTCAAGCCATGGTCAGAAGCATGGAGACCAAGCTTTATACCAGTGTGGGATAGGACGGAGGATTTTGAATACGGAGGAGTGGCTGTTGGATTGGATGGTCGAGTTCGATGGGTATTATGCGTGCCGCGATCGCGACCATGGAGTTTCTGATCCCAACAGCGGTGGAAATGTGATCTACATCACTCCTTCGCTGTGGCTCTCCTCCACGCATGTCATTTACCAAATTGGGATTGGCTTTCCGGTTCAGCAGACACTGTTCGGACATCAAAACAAGAATCATTGTTTAATCATTGGCAATTTTGCTTGGACGTTTTGACCTAATCGTACACGTGAATTTTGATTCTGTCTAACGCAGAGGTTTTGGGGTAGGTTGTGTAGCGGGGATCGTTGAAGTTTTGCGTGGGATCGAGTGCACCTGGATAGCCATCATCGCTGATATCGCCGAGGCCTCTTTCGTTGCATTGGTAAGCAGCTATCAGGGCAAGCCCGATTCTGGCTCGCTCTTCATCCGTGAGAGTCTCTTGGGGCACTTCTGCTTCGACAAGCAGGTTATTGACGAGTTCGCTTCTGGTTTTGAAATGGGCGTGCAGGAGCAGATGGTGAAGAGCAGGCAGGCCCAGCTGTGTGCCAAAACAAGTTAACAGTGAGCTGAAGACAAACGGGGAGCGGCAGCTGTAGCTGTAGTTTTCTGGGTATAGTGCGAATTCGTCAGAATCGAGGTTGCTCTCGAGGGCATTTCTTGCGTCATCAACAGTATCTATCAGAAATGTCCATAGTACTTTGCTGTAGGTCGTACCAAACTCAGTCCATTGGTAATGCACATTGATTAACAAATTCAACAATTGTTTTGGGTGAAGATCTTTCAGAGGGGCATCCATTTGCTTGATCGCCTCTTTAATGGCCTGGAACATGATCCGGTGGGATTGTGGTCCATGAAGGGACATTCGGGAAAACAAGGGGTTGTCCATAAATAGATGGCCTGCAGCCACAAATGGATTGGAAACCTCTGCCTCTACGCTTCCACAATAGACGGGGGTTCCCTCAAGGTTGATTCCAAAGGCTTGTTCTTCTTGGAGTAGAACGGTGCTGAGGATCTCATCCGCCAGGTCTAATAAGTGGGAACCTTCCCTTTGTGTTCCGGGGATAAAGGCCCCTTTCCCCTCTATGAGATACGCGACATCAGGTGTTGTTGGCAGGGAGATTTGAGTTTTCTCCAAGCGTTCCTTCACTTTTCGTTCCAAAGGTTGTAGGTACTCCGCAACTTTTAGGGGATCAGAAACGATTTGAAGGAGATTTCTAACCAAGGTAAGCAGTTGAGGCCTGTTGTAGAGAATTTCATTTAAGACGCGCTCGTCTTGAGTAAAATTAGTGAATAGCGCTTTTGGATCTTGATAGTGGAGGTTGTCGCTATCGACAGAGAGGTTAGCATCTTCAACCGGAGGACGAGGGGTTTTCGAAGGGGAGAGGTAGATCATGTTTTCTTCAATTTCAGTTGAGATAAAGCTATCTTCGCTTGCTGCTTGGTAGATCTCTTTTGCTTTGAGGCCTTTGCCAAAATGGGGATCGGTGAGCGCTCGGCTTGCATAGGTAACAGTGCGTTTGGAGCACTGTTTCTTTTCTGGTTGGTACAAGGTTGCATGGGAGAGAGAAATGGCGTTGAAAGCATGCGCTTGCCATTGCTCAGGGCTTTTTATTCTTCCTTCGCTGCTGTCAGATGCAAAATTGCCTGAATCGAAAGAAATTTCTGAGGGGCTATATGTATCCTCTTCTATATCAACAGATTGTACAGGAGAGAAGCGTTCAAAATCTGAGTCGCCCCTATTCCATGAATAGTGTATGTACTGCATAATTATATCAAATTAATTTATTAAAATTCGATGTAATTATAATACATAACCAATTAAAATACAACTATTTACTTTGTTAATAGAGAGCTTTTAAACCAGTCAGATGCTTGGCGTGCTACCTCATCTAAACAGCCAGGTTCTTCAAAGAGGTGGGTTGCGTGTGGGATAATCTCTAATTTTTTCGTGCAGTTCAACATTTCGAATGCTTGTTCGTTGAGTTCTATGACGCCAAAATCGTTTCCTCCGACGAGAAATAAAGTGGGCGCGACAACGCGGTGTAGGGCTTTGATGGCCATGTCTGGTCGACCGCCTCTTGATACCACGGCCTTGATTTTATGTCCCAGGGCAGCTGCAACCATCAAGGCGGCTGCCGCTCCCGTGCTAGATCCAAAAAGACAAATGGGTAGGTGTTTTGTTTCTGGGTGTCTTTCTACCCAATGGACGACGCGTGTCAACCGTTTTGTCAAAAGCTCAATGTCGAAGCGCGTTTGATACGTTTTGTCTTCTTCGACAGAGAGTAAATCGATCAGGAGTGTTGCAAGGCCGTTGTCATTTAACACGGTAGCAACAAAATTATTGCGTGGGGACAGGCGGCTGCTGCCGCTGCCGTGGGCAAATAAAACAATCCCTTTGTCAATCTCATGGATTTTGAGCATCCCTTCCAGGGTAACATCTCCCACTTCAACGTGAATGATTTTCTCCATGAATCTCCTTTTAGTGGATGCTTACCGATGCATGATCGGGATAACGTGTAATAGGTGTGCCGAGGGTTTGGCAAAGCCGATCCATTTTTGAGAGGATGGCGCCGGAAAGCGGAGCGTTTGCGAGGTCCGTTTGCATGGAGTGGTTGAAGGCTGGGTAAAAATGGAGGATTCTGTTGTGTTCTCTTTCCCACTCCAACAGGAAAAGAAAAGACTCATCATTTCTTTCGATCTCATCGACGGCATAATCGTCGATAAAATCGCCAGCTGAATAGATGATCGGGCGTTGTTTATAAATTTCTACCCCACGGAAGACGTGGGCTGAGTGTCCAAAGATGAGGTCTGCACCGGCTTCGATGAGGGCATGGGCAAAGGGGGGATGAGCGTGTGGGGGCTCGTAGCCCCAGTTTGAACCCCAATGTGCCGAAATGATTAGGAGATCGACCTCTTTTCTCAGTTCCCTGATCGTTTGAAACAGTTTTTGCGCGCGCGGATCTTTTACTATTGTAGGGACGTAATAGACCCCAGGTTTATCTGAAGAGGCCTCCCAAGTGGGTTCGTTATCGGTAAAAGCAATCATTCCGATGGTGTATCCTTTGGAACGATACAGGGCGGGTTTTGCGGCTTCAGAGATATTCTTGCCGGCCCCAGCATAGGTAATTCCGTGGGCATTTAATACATCGAGCATCCGCAAAAGCGCATCGTATTCGTAATCGAGAACATGGTTATTGGCGAGCGAAACCATGTTGATTCCTGCTGCCAGAAGCGATTCCACATTTTTTTCGTCGCTGCGAAAGTGGAAGATTTTTTCCGTCATCGACCAGGGGCGGCCGATATCGGAGAGGACGCATTCTAGGTTGCAGATTCGCAGATCGGCTTGTTGGAGAAGGTCAATGGTATTTCCCCAGGGCTGTGTGGGTGGAGTGTGCTTGAGAGAATCGTTGACTAATCGCCCCAACATCACATCACCGACTAGAGCGATTTTCATTTTGGCTCCAGGAGTTATTGTGAGGATTGTTTAGCGGTAATGAAGAAAGGGATAGCTGCTAATTGACTGCCGACGGAGAAGAGGATGAGGAGAGGGATCGAAATGTCGTATAAAATGCCCATCAAAGCACTCCCTAGGAACCAGGAGAGGCCAAAGCAGGAGTTGAGAATGCCATAGGCAGTGCCCCGTTTGCTCATTTTGACAATGGAAGCAACCGCAGCGCGCATGATCGATTCTTGAGCGCCAACACCCATTCCCCAGAGGATCATTCCCAATAAGGGAAGATAGAAGTTATCGCTAAAGACGAGGGGTGCAAAGAGACAAGTGATCGCTGTTGTAACAACCAGGATGGAAAGTCCTTGGGTGTCGTACAATTTGCCAAAGAAAAGCGCAGAGAGCCCAGCCGCTGCCATGGCAATTGAAAAGAACACGGGGATCCATACAGCGGGGATCGCATCCGATTTTTCAAAATGAAACGCAATCAACGGAAAATCGACAAAGCCTGCAGCCACGCAGCACAGGCCGATGATGTAGATCCAATAGGTTTTCGAAAAACCGGAAGGTTCGTGGAGAGATTGTTGTTCGACTTCCAAATCTTGCGGCCTTGGATAGCAGAGTCTAGCTGCAGCAAGCAGCGACAATGCACAGATAGCAGGAATTCCGAGAATCGCAAAACTAATGGCATAGGTTCCTTTAAAGTAGAGAACCACGCTGACAATTAGCGGACCGAGAATCGCTCCCACTTGATCCATCGCTTCGTGAAGGCCAAATCCCCAGCCTCGTCCTGTTGTCTGCGTTGCATACGAAAGCATTGCATCGCGCGAGGGAGTGCGGATCGCCTTGCCAAATCGTTCGAGAATCATCAGAGAGGCAGCTAACGGCCAGCTGCCAGCTAATGCGAGCAGAGGAACTGCGATCAAGTTGAGAAAGTAGCCGACAAAGGTGAAGAGCCAATAGCGTTTTGTTTGGTCGCTGTAGTAGCCAAAGAGGATGCGGCAGCCGTAACCGACCAGTTCGCCAAATCCCGCGACAAAACCGACTGCAGCTCCGCTAGCACCCAACACAGCCAAGTATTGTCCCGAAATGCTCCGAGCGCCCTCGTAGGTGATATCGGCAAATAAGCTTACCACGCCAAAGAACACAATGAGCTTGATCGCATTTTCTTTTGTGAGCAGAGGAGACATGTGGGTATCCTATCATTGATTTTCTTGATAGCATACCGTGAGATAAGAGCGCAAACCCAACATGATTCACGCAATTCTTCTGCCGCTTGTTATCCTGCTTATCTTGTTACTTTGAGAGGGCTTTGAAATTGGAGGCTAGCCCGGTAGCTCCTTTTCTTTGGAGGGGGGTGCCAAAGAGTTGCTCTGGGTTTTTCTGAATCGCATCGACACGTGTTTCTTCTAGGTAGGGGCCTATCCCTTGCCCTGGTGAAAACTCTGGATGGGCAGAATCTTCTTTGCGGGCATTGTGGGGGCACACATCTTGACAGATGTCGCAGCCAAAGGCATAGCCGGGATTGTGTTGCTGGATCTCGGCGGGGATGGGCTCTTTTGACTCGATCAGGTGGTAGGAGAGGCACCGCTTGGCATCGAGTTTGTAAGGAGCGACTAACGCTTGTGTCGGGCACGCATCGAGGCAGCGGGTGCAGGAACCGCATTTGGGAATGTGAGTATCTAAGTGCTGTTTTGTGTGAGGCAATTCCAAGGTTGTCAACACGCCTGAAAGCAAGATAAAGGTGCCAAAACGGCGGTGGATCAAGAGGGTGTTTTTTCCAAACCAGCCCAGCCCTGCTTGTACGGCAAGCGCTTTTTCTAGAAGGGGAGTGGAGTCGCTAAACCCTTTGGCAATGCCGCTGAGCTGTGTGCGTTCCTCTAGCCAGGCAATGAATTTCTTCAGCCTTTTCCGATGGACGTGGTGGTAGTCTTTGCCTCTTGCATACGAAGCGATAAGCCCCTGGCCTGGGCGAAAAGGTTCCTTTGGCTGTTTGTAGTAAGTGACGAACAAAATAGCAGATTTTGCACCAGGCAGGATCAATTCGGGAGAGCAGCGCACCTGGTTTTCCATGTAATGGAGGTGAGCATGATGCCCCTCTTCCAACCACTGTTGGTAAGCATCGATGTCGGGTTGCGGGATCGTCGCAGAGGTGATCCCAACGTCATCCCACCCAAGAGCGAAAGCTTGTGCACGAATCTCTTCTAGAGAAAGAGTCATTGGATCATTGGGCGCTGCGCTGCTTGAAAATTTGGGCAAGCAGGTTGTCGAGTTTAATTTTTTTGTGCGAAGTTTGTCCCATCGGTTGATTGCCGTTGGCGACTTCGTGCAGGTTTTCGATGGCAATGAATGCGCCAGGATCAAACGAGTGGATCAATTCTTTCAGTTCGGCCAGCTGCAGACGTTCTGCGATGACGTAAAGAATTTCTCTCTCTTCGCCAGAAAAACCGCCTCGTCCATACATGATTGTCAGGCCCAAGCCCAGTTCATGAACGATCGCATCGGCAATTTCTTTGGATTTACTCGAAATGATCAAGACTGATTTTGTTTCATCCAAGCCCACAATGACCGCATCCATGACCTTGATCACGACCATATAGGCGATCAGCGAAAGCAAGGGGGGGTGCCAATCTTGAAAAATGACCCCTGCAGCACCGAAAACGAAGACGTTGCAGACAAAGACGACTTGGCCAACGGTGATCCCCGTTCTCTTGTTGACGATGATGCCAAGGATTTCAGTTCCATCGAGGCAACCTCCATAACGGATGATCATCCCAATTCCAACTCCCAAGATTGCACCGCCGATGACGACCACTTCGAGCTGTCCGCCATGGAATTCGAAAGGCATGAAATACTCGATGGCGGCTAAAGAGCCCACAAAGCAAACGGTGGCGATCATCATGTGCCATAGGAACATTTTTCCGATATGGCGATAGGCCAGGTAGAGAAAGGGGAGATTGAGGAAGAGGTAGAAAAGAGGGAGATATTTATTCCCAAACAGATTCGCCAAAATCATCGCGATCCCGACGATGCCGCCGTCGATCAAAGTATTGGGGATAAAAAATACCGTCAAAGCAAAAGCAGCAAAGAACGCTCCCATAGCCATGAGAAGGTGGTCGAGTAGATGCCCGGCAAAAAGTGTCTTTTGTGTGCTTCCCATAAATAGTTATTCTCTTTCCAAATTCATGAATTCTATAAAAACTTGTATTAAAAATCAACATCAACTATTTTTGAGGCGATAAAAAAATAAGAGTGAGGGAAATATGGCTACAGATTTACGCGTTAACATCGATTCAAGACCAAAGACAAAAGCGTGTTATGAGAGTTTGTTGGAACTCATTCCGGGCGGAGTCAATTCTCCTGTGCGTGCCTTTAAAGCTCTTGGTATTTTGCCGGTGATTGTAGAAAGAGGCGAAGGAGATCGTGTCTACGATTTGGATGGCAATGAGTATCTCGATTTTTGTGGATCTTGGGGCCCCTTGATCCACGGGCATGCGCATCCTCAAATCGGGCAAGCCGCCAAAGAAGCCGTCGACAAAGGGACCACTTTTGGGATTACGTGTTCTGCTGAAGAGAAGTTGGCGCGTTTGATCGTCTCCTTGATCCCTTCCATTGACAAGGTGCGCTTTGTCTCTTCTGGAACCGAGGCCACCATGTCTGCGGCCCGACTTGCGCGAGGGTACACCGGGCGCGATTTGATCGTGAAGTTTGCGGGGAATTACCATGGTCACGCAGACTTTTTTCTCATTCAAGCAGGATCGGGTGTCTTTAATCTGACGCTCTCTTCCACTTCAGCGGGAATTCCGCAAGATGTGATTCGCAATACCGCATGCCTGCCTTACAATGATGTGGAGGCAACCCGCGCTTTTTTGGAAGATCCGCAAAATTGTAAGCGCGTTGCCGCTGTGATCTTAGAACCGATTGCAGGGAACATGGGGTGTGTACAGGCCACTCTTCCTTTTTTAAAGATGCTGCGCGAAGTGACTCAAAAGATCGGAGCCGTGTTGATCTTCGATGAAGTGATCAGTGGGTTTCGGGTTGGAGTTGACGGTGCCCAGGGACTCACGGGAATCGTTCCTGACATGACTTGCCTTGGAAAAATCATTGGTGGAGGGTTCCCTGTTGCCGCATTTGGAGGGAAGAAGGAGATCATGGATTGTTTAGCCCCGCTTGGCTCTGTCTATCAAGCAGGCACGTTGTCAGGCAATCCCGTAGCGATGGCAGCCGGTTACCAAGCCGTCTCTATGTTGACAGCCGAAGGGTTTTACGAAGAACTTGAAAGAAAAACCAACGTGATCACAGAACCTGTGAAAAATGCGATACGCGATAAAGAGATTAACGCGTGTCTCCAACAAGTGGGGTCGATGTTTACCCTGTTTTTTGGCCGCCGCTCCGTTTCTAACATGGAAGAGGCGAAAGGATTGAATTTCGCACAGTTTGCCGATTTTTTCCGTTACATGCTGTCGCATGGCGTATATATTCCGCCGTTCCAGCAGGAAGCGTGGTTTGTTTCCACCGCTCACAAACAAGAGAGCTTAGAGCGCACCCGTGACCTGATTTTAGGCTACCTAGCAACTTCGTGAACGTGCCCGAGCTCGTTCACGATTTAGGCATCCCGCCAATGTCCTCTTTGTTCCTTCCTTGAAATTTAGCCTTCCATTAAGCTGGCCTCATGAACTGGACCGCACGCATACTACTTATTTTGGTTGCCTACTTGCTTTACGCATGGACGTGGCATGAAACTTTTGGACAAACGCCTCCACCTTCGACGTTAGAAGGGCAACCCATTTCGCCAAGAGAGTTGCAAGACGAGTTGAAAGCCCATATCCATTACGAAAAAAACAGCGTCAACACAATTGGGCATCTTTTAATTAATGATCGGACAGGTGGGATTAACCAATCGACCTGGCTCTACGTCAAAAGCGCGCTTGATTACTACAAGATCCACAAGCCGATCTTCATCATTTTAGAGTTGAGCACGCCAGGTGGCGAAGTATTTCCTGCCCAGCAAATTTCTGATGCTCTCAAAGATTTCGATACGCAGCAAGATGTGCCCATTGTGGCGTATGTGAACAACTGGGCGATTTCTGCCGGAGCTCTGCTTGCCTACTCGTGCCGTTTTATCGTCGCCGCAAAAGATGGCAGCATGGGAGCTGTGGAGCCTTTATTGCAGGACGCTTCAGGGAAAATGGAGGTGGCTTCTGAAAAGGTCAATTCTGCTATCCGTACAGACCTTGCCAACCGCGCACAGTTTTTCGACAGAAACCCGTTAATTGCCGAAGCGATGGTTGACAAAGACATCATCCTCGTCTGGCGCGATGGGAAAGTGGTGCGCGTCGATAACGAAGCGCAGATTCGCACGACGGAACCCGATCCGGACAAGGTGATCTCCCCGAAGGGAAAGTTGTTAACTTTGGACGCTGTCGATATGCTCAAATATGGCGTTGCCGATCTCATTCTTCCGCCGACAAAGACAGAGGCAATCACCCCAGAAGAGCTCAGCAATGGGCGGTGGAGTGCAGCAAAAGAAACGCTTTTCCATCAGCCGTTTTTTGATGAGATCCCGAATGCAATTATCGATTCATATCGGATGGATTGGAAGACCCGTTTCTTTGCCCTTTTGGCAACCCCCATGGTTTCTTCACTCCTGTTTTTAGCCATGGTGATTGGGTTTTACATGGAGTTGAATACCCCTGGATTTGGTCTGGCAGGTTCGATTGCTGTCATCAGCCTTTTTTTGATCGTCCTTTCCAGTTTTTCCTTGGAGATCGCCAACTGGCTTGAGCTGATCTTTTTAGTCGCTGGCTTGGCCACGATTTTAGTCGAGCTTTTTGTCCTTCCCACTTTTGGCCTTCTTGGATTTGTTGGAGTGGTGTTGTTTATCGTCGGCTTGTTTGGGATGATGATTCCGGGAGTCGGTTCCGTTTCTTTTGATTTCGACACCAAAACTCTCAACGCTGCTGGCGATGTATTTCTCGAAAGACTTGGCTGGCTGTGCGGCACGCTTTTGGTGGCATTTGGGATGATCGCTTTGCTCGCGCGCTATGTCACTCCTTCTTTTGCCAATTTTAGCCGTTTGGTGTTGAAGGGGAATGAGCAGGTCGGATATCGAGCGGTGAGTTCCGCAGAGGCCTTGCCGCAGCCCGGTGCGGAAGGAGTGGCCTCGACTTCTCTTCGCCCATCTGGTAAGGTGATTATTCAAGACAAGCAGTACGATGCCATGAGCGACGGCATGTTGATCGATATGGGTACGCCGATACGCGTCGTGCGTGCAGAAGGGGGAACCCTTGTTGTCGCCGAATTCAAAAAAGAGGAAAAGCCATGAGCCCTTGGTTGTTGTTACTATTAGGCCTCATCTTGATCTTCATGGAATTTTATTTGCCCGGGACCATTTTGGGGATCATGGGAGGGATTTCGCTTTTTGCCAGCATCGTGCTATTTACGATGCAGAGCAATTCGATCGTTGCCGTTGTTGCGTATCTCATTCTTGTGATTTTTGCCTTCGGCGTGGTTCTCCGCTTAGCACTGAGGACGATTCGGAGTAGAAAGGCCGATCGCAGTATCTATTCTGATGACGCTCAAGATGGCTTTCAGGCCTCTGAATACGACCACGCGGCGATTGGCAAAAGCGGCGTTGCCGTGACCGATTTAAAGCCGGGTGGATATGTTCTCGTGGAGGGGAAACGGATGCAAGCGATCTCCCAAGCGGGTTATATCACAAAAGGATCCCCAATCGTCGTTGTCGATGGGCAAGAAGAAAGTGTAATCGTTAAAAAAGGTGATTTATGAACTATCCAATCGTTTTTGCAGAAGCGGGTCTAGAGTTTTATTTTCTATTTTTTGTGTTTGCCGTCGTAGGTGTGATTGTCTTGAGCATCCTTGGCAGATTCATTAGCCTTTGGTTCCAAGCGTTCGTTTCGGGAACGCCGATTCCGCTCTTTAATATCATCGGGATGAGCTTGAGGAAGATTCCACCGCGCTTGGTCGTCAATGCACGGATCAACTCCTTCAAGGCTGGCTTAAAAGATATCACAGTCTCCGATTTGGAGACGCACTACTTAGCGGGAGGCCACGTCACAGAGACTGTGACAGCCTTGATTGCTGCTGACAAAGCAAACATTCCGCTCGACTGGCGCCGCGCGACGGCGATCGACTTAGCCGGTCGAGATTTACGCGATGCGGTGCAAACCTCCGTTAATCCCAAGGTGATCGATTGCCCAAGTCATGGCGGGTACATGACGGGCGTCGCAAAAGATGGGATTCAGATCAACGTCCGAGCGCGTGTGACAGTGCGTACAAATATCGCACAGCTAGTTGGAGGAGCAACAGAAGAGACGATCATCGCCAGGGTCGGCGAAGGGATAGTAAGCGCAATTGGGGGCTCAGACACCCACTTGCAAGTGCTCGAGTCACCTCAGCGCATTTCAAAACTCGTTCTTGAAAAAGGGCTCGACTCTTCGACCGCCTTTTTGATCCTCTCGATCGATATCGTCGAAATGAACCTTGGCGAGAATATTGGAGCGAAATTGCGCGCTGACAAAGCAGAATCCGATAAGCGCATAGCGCAAGCTGAGGCCGAAAAGCGCCGCACGATGGCTGTTGCGTTGGAGCAAGAGAATCTGGCAAAGGTGCAAGACATGCGCGCCAAGCTGATCGAAGCTGAAGCGTTAGTTCCCCAAGCGATGGCAGATGCGTTCCGCTCTGGAAGACTTGGGATCATGGATTATTGGCGCATTCGCAACGTCGAAGCCGATACAGACATGCGCAGCGCGATCGGCCATCCCGATGATGGGAAGAAAGGGAAATAATGCAGCACGAACAGGGTGGCATGACAGTCGTTGAGTTTATCGGCTTTCTCGTCAGCCTGTCTGCGATGCTGTTTTTGCTGCTGAAACAATTTTTTGATGAGATGAAGAAGAAGCGCGACCCTAAAGCGTATGCGGAAAGGCAGCGGAAGCGGGAGCAAGCGATCAAAGCCATGATGGGAGAAGGGTGGAGAAAAGAGCCCCAGCAAGAAGAGAGAGATGAGGAACTCGAGGAAGAAGAGGAGAAACCGATTCCTCTTGCAAGGTTGCCTGCCAAACCTCCCGCAGCACCCGCGCCTGCTCCAAAAGGCTATTATACTCCGCCAAGCGAAGCCGTTGCGTACCATGTCGAGCGTTTTGATCGTTCTTCTCGCGGAACACTCCTCATCAATCAATTTCCGACGCGCAAAGAGCTCTTCATGATTAAAGAGATTTTGGATAAGCCCATTGCTTTACGAGATGAGTTGTGAGTGCAGAACCGTATCGGAGAGTCCTCGAATCGATTCAAGAAGCGGCGCGTTTAGCCGGAAGAGATCCTAAGACCATTTCACTTGTCGCTGTCACAAAAAATATCCCCTGGGAACAGGTTCTGCCGCTTTACCAAGAAGGGCAAAGGGAATTTGGGGAAAGCCGCATTCCCGATGCGTTTTTGAAAATGGAGCAAGCGCCTCCCGATTGCCGCTGGCATATGATTGGGAATCTACAGGCAAACAAGATCCGGAAAATCGTTGGACGGTTTGCCTTGATCCATTCTGTCGATACCCCTGAAATTGCGAAGAAGATCTCTAGCGTGAGTGGCGAGTTAGGCGTGTCCACGTCGATTTTGCTCGAGGCTAATACCTCAGGAGAGGCATCGAAACATGGATTAAGCCCAGATGCCTGGCTCGAACAGATTGAACAGGTGGTTCAGCTGCCCCATTTGTCCATTCGTGGAATGATGACCATGGCACCTTTAAGCGAAGATGAGAAGGTCGTTCGAGGGTGTTTTGCTCGTTTGAGGCAGTTGCGCGATCAAATCGAAAGAAAAGTTGGGATCAAATTGCCCGTGCTGTCGATGGGGATGTCTCACGATTATCGCTTGGCCATAGCTGAAGGGGCGACACTTGTACGGATTGGAACTGCCCTATTTTCTTGACTTTTATCAACAGATAGGATAATATTTACTACTATTTTTAAGGAGAATGAGATGGAAGCGGTAAAAAAATTATTTACTCCCAATATGAGGATTCTTGTCGCTACTGTCGTTGGTTTAGGGGCTGGTTATCTCAGTTATCCTGAGATCGACATCGCTGCCCAAGTGATCTCAGATGTATTCATCAACCTGTTGAAACTCGTCAGTTTGCCCATCATTTTCTTGTCGATTGTATCGACAGCGTCCTCGATGGAAAACCTCACTGAAATTAAAGTCTTGGGAAAGATGGTGATCCGCTATACCCTGCTAACCACGGTGATTGCAGCAGCAGTTGCTCTATTTTTATTTGTGGTGATCGATCCTGTCCAATCGATTCAAGCAGCGTCGGCCGAATCTGAAGCTGTGACCCAACAAGGGGCCTATGTCAACTACCTCCTCAATAGCATTCCCTCCAACTTTGTGAAACCATTTAGCGAACACCAAGTGATCAGCGTCCTCTTCTTGGCCATCTTATTGAGTTTTGCGATGTTGTCGCTCCCCGAACCGCAGCGAAAAGTATTGGGGAACTTGTTTACTAGCCTGTATGCCGCGTTGATGAAGATCACCTCATGGATTATTCAACTCATGCCTTTAGCCATTTTTGCCTTTTTAGTATTGTTTTTCAGGGACTTTCGCAATGGGTTAGAGATGAAAAGCTTAGCTCTCTATCTGGCGTGCGTTGTTGGGGCAAATCTGATTCAAGGGGCGCTCGTGCTTCCTGCGTTTTTAAAGTTGAATGGCGTTTCTCCAATCAAAATGATTCGTGGGATGATGCCCGCCTTGTCGGTCGCCTTTTTCACCAAGTCATCGAGTGGAGCTCTTCCAATGGCTATTCGGTGCGCACAAGAGAATGTGAAGATGGCACCAAAGGTCGCCAATTTCACCTTGCCGCTGTGCACGACGATTAACATGAACGGGTGCGCCGCGTTTATTTTGATTACTGTGTTGTATGTGTCGATGAGCCATGGGATTGCCTTTTCCCCATTTGAAATGGTCCTTTGGATTTTCATTGCAACGTTGGCAGCTGTTGGCAATGCGGGAGTTCCTATGGGGTGTTACTTCTTGGCAAGTGCCTTTTTAGCCGCGATGGATGTTCCCATGGTGATCATGGGCATTATCCTTCCATTTTATTCCATGATCGACATGTTGGAGAGCGCTTTGAATGTCTGGTCCGATTCGTGCGTGGCAGCTGTAGTCGACAAAAAAGTGGCTCACCAAGAGGCTTTAGGGCATGCAATTCCAGACGTGCCGCCCGTATCGACAACGACCACCCGTTGTTGTTGATCTGCCGGGATGCATCGGTTATAATGAGTATAAGATGGCCGAAAAAACGAAAACCCACTCACATGCAATTTCCTTAGACGAGGCACTTACCCTCGGAAAGAAGCTGGGGAAAAAGGTTTTGTTGGAAAATCTTCGCCAGATGCTCCTCATTCGCAATTTTGAAATCCGTGCCGAATCGGCTTATCAGCATGGAAAAGTGGGCGGATTTTTTCACTCCTACATCGGACAAGAAGCACTTCAGACCGCGCTCTTGCAGGTGCTTGGTCCCGATCATTGGTATATCACGACATACCGTTGCCATGCGTTAGCGCTCCTCTTAGGGGCAACCCCGAACGAATTGATGGCCGAATTGTATGGAAGGGCAACAGGCAATGCCAAAGGACGCGGCGGTTCGATGCACTTTTTTACAGAGCGGCTACTTGGCGGTTTTGGCATTGTGGGAGGACAAATCCCCATTGCAACCGGAGCTGCCTTTTCTCTCAAATATCGCAATATCAAAGATGAGCTCGCCGTCTGTTTTCTCGGCGATGGTGCAGTTGCGCAAGGCGCCTTTCACGAATCGTTGAATCTCGCGGCGCTGTGGAGTCTTCCTTGCTTGTACATCATTGAAAACAATATGTGGGGCATGGGAACCTCCGTTGAGCGCGCCATCAGCGTACCCCGCTTAGCCGAGGATAAGGCTCCAGGTTATGGCATGAAAGGGTACACCCTCGATGGAATGGATTTCTTTACCTGTTATGCAGGATTTGAAAAAATTGCCCAAGAAGTGTTGAAACACCAACGCCCCGTGCTTGTCGAAGTGATTACAGAGCGGTTCCGCGGCCACTCGATTTCCGATCCCGCTCTTTACCGCTCGAAAGATGAACTCAAAGCGTGTATGGAACGCGATCCCATTATTTTAATGGTCACCGTTTTAAAAGAGCTTGGCTATCTCGACGATGCCGTGTTTGAACAGATGGATAAACAAGAGAAAGATCTCGTCGTGGCTGCGATGAAATATGCGGATGAAAGCCCCTGGCCAGATCCGATTACATTGGAAGAAGATGTATTTGCACCGTGAGACTCAAATGCAATTAATCGACATGCGCGAAGCGCTCAGACAAGCTCTTGATGAAGAGATGACCCGCGATGACCGGGTCTTCATCATGGGTGAAGAGGTTGCGGAGTACAACGGAGCCTACAAGGTGACCAAAGGGATGCTCGACAAATGGGGTCCCAAGCGGGTGATCGACACTCCCATTTCGGAGTTAGGCTTTGCAGGACTTGGCATTGGGGCTGCCATGACCGGCTTACGCCCTGTGATTGAGTTCATGAGCTTCAACTTCTCGTTTGTAGCTGCCGATCAGATCATCTCCCACGCCTGCAAGATGTATTACATGTCGGGTAACCGCTTTTCTGTGCCGATCGTTTTTCGCGGACCTAACGGCGCTGCCGCTCAAGTCTCTAGCCAACATTCTCACTGCGTCGAAGCCATTTATGGCAATTTGCCTGGGTTGATCATTATTGCGCCAAGCAACGCTTACGATGCCAAAGGGCTCTTGAAATCGGCCATTCGGAACAATAACCCCGTTTTGTTTTTAGAGTCAGAGCTCCAGTATGGAGACAAGATGGAGATCCCCGTTGCCGAATACTTAGTGCCTATTGGCAAAGCATCCGTGATGGAGCAGGGGACCGATGTGACGCTGGTTGCACATGGTAGAATGCCGCAGATGTGCAAACTCGTCGTTAAAGAAATGGCTAAGAGAGGCGTCCGCGTCGAATTAATCGATTTGAGAACAGTTAAACCCCTCGATATTGCCACAGTTGCCACCTCGGTGCGCAAAACCAATCACTGCGTCTTGGTTGAAGAGGGGCATCTCTTTACTGGGATTTGTGCAGAAACCGCCTTTCAAATCCAGGAGCATTGCTTTGACGATCTCGATGCCCCTGTTGCGCGCGTTTGTCAGAAAGAGACCCCGATGCCCTACTCGAAAACCCTTGAAAGGGAAACGATGCCTACAGTAGAACGGATCATCGCTGCGATAGAACAAACACTAGCTTAATTAAGGATGCAATCATGCCTTTTACTCTTACTCTTCCCAAACTCTCTCCCACAATGGAAGGGGGAACCCTCGTTAAATGGCACAAAAAAGAAGGCGACCAGGTGAAAGCCGGCGATCTTCTCATCGAAGTCGCGACCGACAAAGCCACCGTCGAATACAACGCGATCGATGCAGGGTGGCTGCGCAAGATTTTGGTAAAAGAGGGGATTGAAGCTATCGTCAATCAGCCGATCGCCATTTTTACCGAAGACAAAAAAGAGAGCATCGACGGGTATAAACCCGAAGGGGAAGCCCCTGCTGCAAAACCAAAGCCAGAAGAAGCCGTGGTGGGAGACGTGGGAGAGGGGAGAGAACAGTCTCAACGTGCTCCAGAACCAAAAATGGGTGCAGCCCGCCAACCCGCTTTTGTGCCAGAGGCTCCTCTTGAAATGCCCAAGTATTTGAAGAAAAAAACACCCCATTCCGATCGAGTGATCGCTTCTCCCCTTGCCAAAAAGCTCGCGCGCGAAAAAGGGCTCGACATCTCTACTGCCAAGGGAACGGGGCCTGGAGAGCGGATCACCAGCCGCGATCTCGAATATGCACAGCCCTCAGGCGAGTTTGCCTTTGGCCGTCACGAAGTTGTTTCTGAAGCGCCGGGGTCTTATGATGAAATGCCACTGACACCCATGCGAAAAGTGATTGGTCAACGCCTCCAAGATGCCAAGACATACATTCCACACTTTTATGTCTCCTTGAAAGTAAGTGCTCTCCCGATGATTGCCCTGCGCGAACAGCTCAAAAGTGCAAACGTGAAAGCCACGTTTAACGATTTGATCATCCGCGGAACTGCTTTAGCTTTGCGCAAGCACCCAGAAGTTAATTGCGGTTACAACTCTGTCTCTAACAGCATCATTCGCTTCAAGACTGTCGACATTGCTGTTGCTGTCACTGTGCCTTCAGGGTTGATCACACCGATCATTCGACATGCCGACTACAAAAACGTCGGGGAGATTTCTACAGAGGTAAAGGCCCTTGCCGCGCGTGCTAAAGAGGGAAAACTCGAGCCGCAAGAGTACAAGGGAGGCTCCTTCACCATTTCTAACTTAGGCATGTATGGCGTTTCTGAATTTATTGCGATTATCAACCCCCCGCAAGCAGCTATCTTAGCTGTGAGCGGCATTGCTCAGGTGCCTGTCGTCGTCAATGGCCAGATCACCATTGGCCAAGAGATGACCTTGACCCTCTCTGGCGACCACCGCGTCATCGACGGCGTCGTCGGCGCTGAATTCCTCAACACCCTGAAGGGCTATCTGGAGAACCCAGCGTTGTTGCTGCTCTAAAGGGACACTGGTTAAAAAGCTTGCTTCTTAATCGAATCTTAATATATTATTAATCTTTAATTCATAATCATTGTTTAAAATGTTGGGCAAAAGAAAAGTATTTTAAATAACAAAAACTTAGGAGATTTTATGGATGCCCCCAGACAACCTTATTATTATGGTTCTTACAATGGTTATAACCAGTATCTAAATACAGGATTGTACCCAAAATTTGAGGATGCGCCTCCTTCATATGCAGACTCAGTGCAGGCTCAACCCATCAATCCCGATTGTTGGAACATGAAAGACTCACGCCAAAAAGTTGACAGCTCTCTCATTCCGTTTTATAAGCGCCTCTTAGAGATCTTCCCTGGCCACGAGAATCGCCCATCTGCTCCTATGGCAGGTCGCGTTTGTGCTACAGAGACAACAGAAGGTTCAGGTACTTTCATGAGACTCTTCACAAACGGTTTAGATCTACTCGTACAAGTCATGAGACTTCGTAATGATCAATCACAGAGACCCGCTACAACGAATCGGGTTTCTGGTATCGGCAACACGGTAATCAATGAAACTCATATTCATCATCACGCCGCTCCCGCTGCTTCTTCAAGCAAAAAAAGCAAGAAAGCAGAAGGTGTTGAATCGGACGAAGAAGACGAAAGACAAGCTCAACGTAGAAAACAAAAGGAAGAGGAAAAGGCAAACACAGCTGGAGCAGCTGCCTTGGCTATAGGGATTGCGGGTGGGGCCGCTTATGGTCTAGGACATGTTGGCAAACATATGATGCCCGACAATACTCAAGTTAGAGAGATCGATGAGTTTATGAAAGGGGCAGAACTCGATCATTTAATTCCATATGCTCGTCCACTTTCTCTCGTTGAGAAAATGGATCTGTACGCAATCCCCGTCATGTTGGCAAGCGGCTCGGCCTTGGCTGTGACTAAACTGGCCCCAGCGATTTTCAATAAGCCCGGTATTCCGTTTGTCACCCTGATGGCAGCTGTGATTTTCAAGGGAGTTTACCAAGGTGCAAAAGCAGATCGACAACCTTTTGAATTAACTTACTTTGCAGGACCGCGCATCCGCCAAGCACTTGTGCAAAAGCTTGAGTATTATCAAAACAAGCGCAACAGTGCCTTTGTCAACATGGCAGGGTTGGTTGAATTGATTGGTTGCTCAACAGCAGCTGCTGCTAGCTACTTTATCCCAACGTATAGAAAGTACCACACGGTCTCCTGGCAAGGGGTGAAAGTGGTTGCGGTATTCCTCGCGGTAAAGTGGATTGCAGAAACAGCCTATAATAAATTCGTCAGAGAGCCCGCTATCCAAAAACTCGACAACGAGATGCATCGAGCAGTTCAAGCAGAACTTTTATACACTGAGAGTCTATTATAATAACACCAGAGCGCCGCTACCATGCGGCGCTCCCTTAAACTCTAGGAAGGTGAATCATGTCCATTTCGCAAGTATTAAGCTCGTATCACACACGGTTTCCTCTTGAACAGCCAGAGCCTGCAGGAGAGAAAAATGAAGATGAGATCGCGATTGAACAATTGACTTACCTCAACAGATTGCACACTTTTTTTGAGACAACGCAGAAGGCATTTTACGAAAATGCGTTAGAGATTTCCTTCTTCCCTCTCTTGATGAAAGTGATCAACCTGCAATCGGGTTCAGCGATCGATGATCGATCAGACATGAAGAGACGTTATAACATTCCGCTTTCGTCGAGCTCAGAAGATAAATTTAGCAGCAAATTAGAGAATCATGAATTTTTGGGCTCATTCGAGCGTGTTGTTCGCATTGAGAATTTGGCTTTGAAGATTTTTACATGGGCTGTTGGAGCCTATGCAATGGGAAGATATTTAGCGGTTCCAAGCCCGTATCAAAAAGCTCTTGCAGTGGTCGCGCTCTTCTCCGGAACGAAAGCGTTTATTGATTACATACGCCCTCGTGAACTGACATTAAAAGAAATCAAGGACGTTTGCAACTATCGGATCAGCCTTTTGCATAATTCGAAGCGGGAGCACAATTTTGTTTTAAAAACTTATCAAGCGGCTGTGGCTGTATGGACAGTTGCCTATGCATCGAAATTTGTAAAGACCTTTCAACCCATTGCCAGCCAGATTTATCCTATAGCGGCTTGCGTGATCGTCGGAAAGTGGTGCTATGATGTTGCAGCGGTAACCGGATTGTTTCACCGTTCAGTCATCACCCAATTGAAGGAGCAAATAGCAAAAGAGTCTGCCTCTCTTACCATGCTTCGAGAAGAGTATAAGGTTCAAGAAGAGAGACGACTTGTGGCCACCTGGAAGAAATGCTTTGCTTCATCAAAGGCAATCGAAGAGTTTGAAAGGCTTTTGGCTTATAAAGACATACGAAGCGCGCAATCGGCCGACAAAAAAACCGGAAGTGGCAGATCTAGCTCGCTCAATTTGACCTCTACGGTTATTTACAATCCAATTCACCTAAAGTTCAAAGTCATTGTTGAGCAATTGTATACCCAGTTCATGAGCAGCCCCGAAAGCGAACAAAGGCTCGTCACAATCCTCACAACAACAAATAAATCTAATTGAGACTCTTTGCGTTAAAACCCGTTCAATGATCCAACGCAAAGACGCAAAGAAGGCGAATAGCAGGACCTTAATTTGTCTTCACAAGTACTTTTCTTTCAAATAGCTTGTGAAGGCCCCAGCATCAAATTCCTTTCCGGTTACGCGTTTGATCAGTTCAAAGCTGGTGAACTGGCGGCCGTGTTGGTGGATCTCTTTGTTGAGCCATTCTTTGATAAAGAGAAGCTCTCCATTGGCCACGCGCTTGTCCCACCCTTTGTGCTTTTTCGCAAAGCTACTGAAGAGCTGGGCGGCGTACATGGTTCCAAGTGCATAGGTGGGGAAGTAACCAAAGCCTCCCATGGCCCAGTGGATATCTTGGAGGCATCCTTGTTGATCGTTGGGCGGCGTGATCCCTAAGAGTTCTTTCATGCCGGCATTCCACGCATCGGGGATCTCTTTTGTTTTCATCGAGCCTTCGATGAGTTTTCTCTCTAAATCGTAGCGCAAAATGACGTGTAAGGGGTAAGTCACCTCATCGGCATCGACTCGGATCAAGCTGGGTGTGACTTTGTTGATCGCTTTATAGAATTGCTCAAGGGTCACTTTGTCGAATTTACCCGGGAATGTGGCTTTCAGCTTGGGCAAATAGTGGGACCAGAAGGGACGTCCCTGGCCGATGAAAATCTCCCAAAAGCGCGATTGGCTTTCGTGGAGAGCCATCGAAACGGCTTCTCCTAAGGGCGAACCGTGTTCCTCTTTTGGGATCCCCATCGAATAGAGCGCATGCCCAGCCTCGTGGAGGAGGGTGGAGACACAGCTGATTAGGTTTGTCGGGTGGAAACGAGTCGTCACACGTGTGTCTGTGGGGTGCATCCCAGAGCAGAACGGGTGGGATGAAAGGTCGATTCTGCCATACTGCAAATCGTATCCGATGTTCGTGAGAATTTTTTTGCTAAATTCGAGTTGTAATTCGTGCGACCAGGTGCCGTTCAAGAAGGCATCGTTGATGGGCCCTGCGGCTTTGATCGACTTGAGCAAAGGGACAATTTGCTTGCGCAATTGGGTAAACAAGGGTGTCACTTTCTCTACTGTCAGCTCAGGTTCATACAGATCCATGAGTGCATCGTAAGGGTGATTTTTGTACGTCAGGTAATCGGCCTTTTTGCGCGCTAAATCGACGAGTTCTGTCAGCAGGGGTAAAAAGAGTTTGAAGTTGTTATCCGTTTTAGCTTTTTTCCACGCATTGATCGCCGTGGAAGTGAGTTTAGCCCATTTCTCCGTAAAACTTTGGGGGAGGCATTTTTCACGCAAAAAATCTTTGCGCCAAAGACGCACAGCAGCCTGCTGTCTTGTGGGGAGATCTTTTGCCTTGAGGGTACCCGATTTTACCGAAATCAGTTTCTCTAGGGCGTTTTTGAAGCTGGAACCCACTTTTTTCTGATGTGCGATGCCCGCGAGCGCTTCGAGCTGTTCGGCGCGGTGGGCGGCTGCTCCCGGGGGCATGTAGGTCTCTTGGTCCCAATCGAGAAGATGGGATGTGCTTTCGATGTGGGTGATTTCTCGCGAGATGGCGTGAAGGTTATTGTACGCCAGAGTGCTTGCGCTTGGCTTAGTGGTGTTGCTGTTTTTCTTCATGAACAAAAATCCTTGGTATACGGGGTCCTAAACAACTAATGAGTTCGTGGATGATCGAGTCTCCTTTGGAGGCTAATTCTTCGGGCGACAAATAGTGGCCATATTCATCCTCGCCAAAAATGAGAACGGGATCTCCTGTGCTTGCGTTTGGGATATTGGTCACGTCGACCATCATAAAATCCATGCAAATCGTACCGACCATGGGGGCTTTTTGTCCACGAATTATCACATGTCCCTTTCCACTGTAGTTGCGGTGAAGCCCGTCGAAATAACCAATTGGAAGGACGGCGATCTTTTGTACGTCTTGATTGACGGCGTAGCAGCGACCGTAGCTGATCGTTTCCCCCATGCGGCAGGTGTTGATGCCGACGATCCGGGAAACGAGAGAGAGGGCGAGCCGAAGTTCGAGAGCGTTTTTTGTTGCGACCGAAGAGTAGAGACCATAAACGCCCAGGCCTAGCCTAGCCATATTGTATTGAGGAAAATGGAATCGGACGGCGGCGCTGGAATTCGCGGCGTGGCGCCACTGTGGGTGAATGTTGTGTTTGCCAAGTTCGTCGATGACGGCGTCGAATTGAGCGGCTTGTTGAAGGGTGAAGGGGTCTTGCTCAGGTAAATCGGCACAAGCAAAGTGGGTCATGATCCCTTCGAGTTTAAGGGAAGGGAGAGATGTGATGAGATGCGCTAGTTGCAAAGCCTCTTCAGGACGACATCCAAAGCGGCGCATGCCTGTGTCGACGTGGAGGTGCACTTTCGCGATCTTGTGCTGTTTGGCTGCTTCCTCTGCAAGTGCTTCGATCATGGCGGAATCGCTGATCCCAACTTCGAGATCCCATTTAATCACTTTGTGCGTTTCAAAAAGGGCGGCACTGATCACAAAGATCTCTTGCTTGACGGAGGCGCGTCGCAGGGCAATCGCTTCGTCGACGCACGAGACGCCAAGGATAGGGATGCCGCACATTTCGAGAAATTTGGCCACGCGCATGTCATTGGTTCCATAGGCAAGGGCTTTGACCATCACCATGAGGCGTGTGCCTGGGTCAATCTTGCTTCTCAAGCGTTTCAAGTTCTCAGCAATTGCTTCTAGATTGACGATGAGCTGGTTTCCATTCAAGCCATCGTCAAAGGCTTGTACCAAGGTATCGAGAGGGTGTTTGCGATCTGCCTTGACTAAGATGACGTCGTCTTGTTTGATCTGCTTCCGCATCTCCGTTAAGACCTCTTCAAAAGTAGGACGCTCGACAATAGTAGTCTGCGAGGAGAGGCGCTTCACTTCGTCGATCAGAGGGGCGTAATGGTGGGGGCCATAAAGGTAGAGCTTGCCAATTTTTGCTTTTGCAATTGCTTTGCCAACGCGCCTGTAGTCGGTTTCGCGCTCCTCATTTCCGCGCATTCCGCCAAAAGCGAATATCTTGGTAGCTGTTGGGGGTTCTTGCTGCAGGAGTTGGAGAGCTTTATCGACAGATTGGGGATCGGAACAGTAGGTATCGTTAATAAAGGTTGATCCGAGAGCTGATTTCCAAATTTCTGTGCGCATCGGTTCTGGCGTATAATTGCGCATGGCCTGGCTAATGCAGCTTGAGCTGCCGCCCAGAAGCCATGCGGCTTTAGTTGTGATGTTGATCAGGTCAAGGAAGTAGTAAAAACCAGAGGTGATGTGTCCCGTGTGGTGAGCTCCATCTGGAAAATCGATTTGGTAGGAGATTGGAGAGCGGTGTTCGGGGGATGTAAAGCTTGTGTGGGGCAAGTTGGAAGAATACTCATTCCAAAAATGGGTCGTTCCACAGCGTGAGGGTTGAGGAGAGGCTGCAAGAGCGGCGAGGAGATGGGGGTCTTTTGGGAAAACCGACCAATTTTTTTCCGGAGAGAGAGTAGCGATTTTTAAAATCTCTTTCGCTACGTTTTCCAAGCCCCCTAATGTGACGGTGTGTTTTTTGCCAATGTGGGTAATGATTGTGGAGTGGGCGCCGACCATATGGCTGAGGACATCCATTTCTTGCGGATGGGAGATGGCAACTTCAATCAAAGCGATCGCATGGGTATCCTTAATTGTGAGCAAGCTTAAGGGAACGCCAATCTGGCTGTTAAAACTTTCGGGTGAGGCGACAACCAGGTGTGTTTGGGACAGCATCGTTTGCAAGAGATCTTTCACCATTGTTTTCCCATACGAGCCGGCAATTGCCACGACATGGCATTTTTTTTGCCGTCTGTATGCGGCCGCAATTTCTTGAAAGGCTGTTAAAGGATCATCGACGTACAGCAATTGAATGCCCTGGAGAGGGATCGCTGGCTTCCATCCCTTTTTGACAAGCGCATAGCGGGCTCCCGCGGCGATCGCCTGAGGGAGGAAGTTGTGTCCATCGTTATGAGCTCCTTTGAGCGCCACGAAAAGGGCATTTTTTGAGGAGATCCTTTGCGTGTCGATGGTGATCTGATCGGTGATGGCGGGGAGGTCGAGCCGGCCACCGGCACGTTGAAATCCTTCCCACAACTTTAAGTCAAATGGATCCATCATCCTTTTTTCGTTCCTCCATTTTTCAAAAGTGGGAACAGGCGATACAAGGCAATCGCAAAATAGGCCACACAGGGCGTCCAGATGGCAACTGCGGGGTTAAGCACTTGTCGGTCGCCCAAAAGCGAAGCGGCGTTGAGGAGCAGAAAGAAAAAAACGAGGGCAAAGAGACTGCACGCATAAATCAGGAATTTGGGCAGTGTTCTTGTAAAGCGCAGGCAAAAAGGAGCTGGGATCATTATGGCTAATAAACATGCAAGCGGCATGGCAAGCCTGTGGTAGTAAGTCGTGAGGAACTTCGCTTCCTTTTCGCTAAAAATGGCTGTGGGCGGTGTGGTGCGCCTATAGAGCTCAGAAAGGGCAAACCCTTCTGGTTCGGTAATTGTATCGAGCAGCGCTTTTGTGTGGAATTGGATCTCAGGCAGCAAGAGAGAGGGAAATTGCTCTGTGATCACCATCGCTCCTGCAGGATTGCGCTGAAAGTGTTCCACCTGCTCTGCAATCGGTACTCCTGGCAAAGGTTTTAAGGTCTTCATCCGATAAATGTCGTCGATTGAACGGATCCAATAGGCATCCTCAAATGCTCCAGCGAGGCTGTTGTAGTTTTGGAAGACGAGAGAGGATTGGTCCTTGAGGCTGATTTGCTGGATGTGGGGGTGATCGCGTTTGCGGTGTTTATAGCTGCTGCGGAGCTGTTCGTATTGTTTATATTGTTTAGCGACGATTGGAGAGGCAACTTCGGCATTGAGGTAGAGAATCCCCATGCAAAGTAGAGCACTGAGAAAAAAGGGGAGCAAAATGCGTCGGTAGGTAACGCCTGCCATCAAAAGAGCGGTGAGTTCGTTGTGGATGTTCAAACTGCACAGCATATGTGTGCAGGCAATGATCAAGGCAAAGGGAACGAGGAAATCGAGCCGAGCTATGAAGTCGTTAAGGTAGTAGGTCAAGATCGCGGCGAATGAAAAATGGTAGTGGTGAAAGCTGTTTGAGTGGCTCGAGTAATTGATGAGGACGTATAAGCTGTAAAAGCCGAATAGGCAGAGAAAGAACGTTTTGAAGATGTTGCGATAAATGTATTTTTCCCAGATGGAAAACAGGGGAATTGACATGGTTCACTCCACTCCATGTGAGACGCGGTATAGTAGTCGCAACGATAGCAGAATGATGAATGCAAGGGGAGCAAAATATAGCAGTGCACTGACGAGGGGAGGCCCGTCAATCGAGCGTGCGATGAAGAAGGCGATCATGTAAACGGCTGCCAACAGGATGACGTAGATGATTCGCAAAGGGGAATGGCGCCTCCCAATCGTCGTTCCAAAGGCAAGACCCATTAGCGTGAAAGTGAAAACGGATAGGGCAACAGAGAGGCGTTTCATCACTTCACTGATGATCTGATTTCGATTGTCTTCTTTCGTTTGGAGACCTGCGAGGAGATAGGACAGCTTCATATGATCTGGTTTGAGGCTCCATACATTCTTTTCCAGCAAGTCTGAAAATTCTCCGGTTCCGATTTCTGTCGTTGCCATATTTTCGACCATCACGGTTTCGCTGTTGGCCGGTTTTTTTTGTTTCTGGTTTGTGATCAAGGTGACTCCACGCCCTTCGAGACGCTCTCCGTTCATTTTGAACTCGCGCGCCAGCATTACATTCATTCTCTGACTGTGGCGACTGGGTGTAAAGAAGACGATGTCTTGTGCGAACTCACCCATTTTGGACGGTCCTAGCGTATCGAAATAAAACCCTTTCATCCGCATCACGTTTTTGTTGTGGATCAGAATGAGCGGATTGAGAGAGCGCAGTTCACTTTTGAGCTGATTGCTTTTTTGGTGGCTTTGGGTCGCGACCTCTGAGACGATGTAAAAATTGAGCACCGAGAGGAAGAGGGAAAGGAGAAGAATGGGAAGGAAGATATCGCGTAAAGCAAACCCGCAGGCACGTGCGGCAGTGAGCTCTTGTGTTTCAGACAGCTGTTGGGTGACTAAAAGAGAGGCGATGAGAGAGGCTACGGGAAAGGTGATCGGAAGGATATAGGGGATTTGCTGTAAAACGAAAATAATCAGGTGCCAGCCGCTTGGACTCAAAGTGATGAAGTTGGCAATTTCATCGAGCCGCATCGTCAGCAAGATTGCAATGAAAGCTCCGATGCAGAGTGAAAAGGTTTTTATGTATTCAGAAAGTAAGTAGCGCCAAAGGATTGGCATTGGATTTCTCTTCCTCAGTTGACATTAGATAATACAACAATTCCTCTATTTGTTACAATGTGGCAGGAAGGAATCAGTATGAAGGTTTGGTACATCGACATTCAGGGGAAGGCAGAAGGGCCTTTTACGGTAGAGGAACTCAAACGGGACAGGCGTTTAACCCCCGACACCTATGCGTGGCGCGAGGGATTCGACCAATGGAAACCGATCCGCGCAATCCCGGAACTCAAAGACCTTTTTCGCGATGAGAAAGAGCCTGAACCCCCCCCAGAAGAGACCCTCAGACCCTCTCGACCAAAGAAGTTTGGGGAAGATATCGTTTTAGAAGGTGGTTTAGAGCCTCCTTATCTTTATTGGTGGGTGATTGCAATCCTCGTCCTTCTCTATTTTCTATTACAACTCTATCTTGAACCATGAAAAATCCGATTGCCCTTGCCCTTCAAGAGTTTTTAAGCTCCCATTGCGATCATGCGCAGCCTTTGTTGATTGCCTTGTCAGGGGGCCCTGATTCGATGGCTCTTTTCCATGCGCTAACAGAGTATGTCAAAGAGTTCCCTTTGAAAATAGGGGTAGCGCACGTCGACCACCGTTGGCGCGATGAAAGCGAACAGGAAGCCAAGCAGATTGGCGCTTATGTGCGTCAAATGGGCTTTCCCTACCATGAGAAGGTGTTAAACCCAGCTGCTCTTTCAGGAAATTTGGAAAGTGCTTGCCGCGAAGAGAGGTACCGCTTTTTTGCTGAGCTCGCACGTGCGCATGGGTACCAGGCCGTTGTGACAGGACATCAGAGCGATGATCTTGCTGAAACAGTTTTGAAGCGTCTATTTGAGGGGAGTACTCTCCCTTTTTTATCAGGGATTCACCCCACCATCGATTTGAATGGGGTGGCGGTTTGGCGTCCGTTGCTAGAGGTGAGCAAGCAACATATTTTATCTTACGTCGAACAGCATCAGCTTCCAGTGGTTGAGGATTGGACCAATCGCGACTGTCGCTTTTTGCGCGGCAGGATGCGGTCAGAGATGATCCCTATGCTTTGTGAAAGCTTTGGCAAGCAGGCGCTGCCAGGCCTTTGCCGGTTGGCAAAAGAATCTCAAGAATTGCAAGGGTATTTGAGCGAGCGCATTGCCGCCTATTTAGATGCGGCCATCAAAGGGCCTTTTGGTTACCATTTGGATCTCAACGCTTTTCAAGAACTCCATCCACTTGAACTCAAATTTTTAATTCGCCAGTTAAGCGAACAGTTTCAAGTGGCGATTTCGCGCGAAGCTGTCGATACCGTTTCACACCTGCTTTTGAGCGGTAAAGCAAACAAATCGCTCCCTTTCCAAAACATCACCTTCTATCTCGATCGAAAACAAATTTTTATTTGTAATGCACCGATGCTATGCCCTCCCTCCGAAAAGGTCAAGATAGGGTTAGATCAAGAAGTGGCGTGGGGAAAATGGAAAGTAAAAAGTTCATTAGTTGCGACTTCTCAGCCCTCTCGTTGTTCGTGGAAAGAGCTATGGAAAGGGGAGGGAACAATCGTCGTCCCAGCAGCTCGTTACGAGTTGCATCCGCCCGACCTTTCCCATTTCTACCCCGGCTCAAACCCTCTTTCAAAATGGTGGACGGATCACAAAGTGCCTGCTTTTTTGAGACGCCTGGCTCCCGTCTTAGTTTCTGATGGGAAGTTGGCATGCGAATTGCTCACAGGGCAACGGCTGGAACGATCGTCGAGCGAAGCAACGACGCAATGGATGCAGTTGATGTTTACTCTTTACGGTTGATACCGAATGTGTTGTGTGGTAAGATTCAGAACAAATTTAGAGTGTCTTGGAATTGCTTATATAACCTATACAGGTTCAATGCGTTAAGATCAAATTCCAAATACAGTCGAAAAAAGCAGGTTCCCATGGCGGATGACAAAAATCAAGACTACAAAGGCAACTTTTCGAACAGCATCGTATGGTTTTTGATGGCCCTTTTTTTCTTAGGCCTGATGGTGCAAGGGTTTATTGAAACAAAATTTGCCAAAGTCGCCTTTAGTTATCAGCTTGAGCCTCTCGTCAACTTACAGCTCATCCAACCCGAAGACAGCCGCAAGACGGCAATCAACGATAACCTCGTCACTTTTAGCGGACGTTTTAGAGACCGCTTGACCGACGAGGGAAAAAATCGATACAAGTTTTTGGAGCTCTTGAGCACGAGCCACGATTTAAAAAACCAACGGGAACATCTTTCTCAAGAGGTTACAGCGCAACATTCAAAAATCATCGACTCCGCCGATTGGTACTTGCAGTTATCCGGACAGCCTGTACCATCGAGCGGCTATGTCGTTGTCGATCCATTCTACAGCACGCAAGATCACGATAATAGCATCGTCATTTCACAACTGGCAAGAAAGAATGTCTTGAGTTTGGCAGACTTGCAAAAGAGTTTTAGCGCATTGGGCGTTGCCCCAACAGCAGAAGCGACCGGTGAATTTGGGAGTAAATTAGCCGATCTCGTAACAGGCTTCCGCTCTCCCATGCTCGGCATTGGCAATGAGTTGATGAAGCAGAGGCTGAAGGATTTAGATAAATCAATCGGGGAAATGCGCGCGAATGATAAAGCGACTCCGACTGAAAAAGTGGCTTTTTTTTCAACAGCGCTTTCGAGCTTGAATGGGATTAGCGACGATTTGAATCAAGTGGAGGAGCACGCGCGGTTGACGAAGCTCCGCAGCGTCAGAAATTACCTCGACATGTTGGAAAAGGCGCACCTTCTCGATGCTAAGATGGATGACAATCTAGCTCAACTCGACAAAGCGAAGCAAAGCGTTGCCAATGTCATTTGGTTTTTCAATAACCAAGAGGTTTCGACACGCACATTGGAAAAGCAAGATGCCGAGCAGTTTAACCACTGGTTTGTGACAGCCAAAGAAGAGTGGGCGAATTTCCCAACGAACCGCGGCGGCATTTTTAAGGCACCCGATCAGCCTCTGAACACTGTTTTGGAAAAGACTTTTAAGAGTGAAGAGCCAGCGCCCAACTACATGAGTTATCTCGTCACGGCGCTTCCGCTCATTTTGATCATGCTCGTCCTCTATTTCGTCTTCTCCCGCCAAATGAAAGGGATGGGAGCGGGAGCGATGAACTTCGGAAAATCGCCTGCTAAGCTTATGGTGAAGGGGACGAATAAGGTGACGTTCAAGGATGTGGCTGGGATCGATGAAGCCCTTGAAGAACTGCAAGAGATCGTCGAGTTTTTGAAGAGTCCACAGAAGTTTACCGCACTGGGCGGCCATATCCCAAAAGGCGTCTTGTGCATCGGGCCTCCAGGAACAGGGAAGACGCTCATTGCCAAAGCTGTTGCAGGGGAAGCTGACCGCCCCTTCTTCTCGATCTCTGGATCCGATTTTGTCGAGATGTTTGTCGGGGTGGGTGCAAGCCGTATCCGCGATCTTTTCGATCAAGCGAAGAAGAGTGCTCCCTGCATCGTCTTTATCGATGAGATTGACGCTGTTGGACGCCACCGCGGCGCTGGCATTGGCGGCGGGCACGACGAACGGGAACAAACGTTGAACCAATTGCTTGTCGAGATGGATGGCTTTGACACCAATGAGGGGGTCATCCTCATGGCTGCTACAAACCGACCTGACGTCTTGGATAAAGCCCTTTTGCGCCCTGGTCGCTTCGACCGCAGGGTGATCATCAATCTCCCCGATATTAAGGGGCGCTACGACATTTTGAAGGTGCATGCCAAGAAAATTAAAATGGATCCGAGCGTTGACCTGATGGCGATTGCTCGCAGCACGCCTGGTTCTTCTGGTGCAGACTTGGCAAACCTTTTGAACGAAGCCGCCCTCTTAGCGGCTCGCAAAGGGCGTTCTGCCGTCACTGCGCAAGACACTGTTGAAGCTCGCGACAAGGTGCTTTACGGCAAGGAAAGGCGCAGTCTTGAGATCGACGAAGGGGAAAAGCGTACGACAGCCTATCACGAGGCAGGCCACACGATCGTTGGACTCGTCGTCAAGAATAGCGATCCGGTCGATAAAGTGACCATCATTCCGCGCGGTCTCTCTTTGGGCGCGACGATGTTTCTTCCGAAGAAAAACCGCGTTAGCTATTGGAGAAAAGAACTCCATGACCAGCTCGCTGTGCTGATGGGCGGCCGCTGCGCCGAAGAGGTTTTTGTCGGTGACGTTTCAAGTGGAGCACGCCAAGATATCGAACGTGCCACACAGCTTGCCAGAAGCATGGTTTGCGAATGGGGCATGAGTGATAAGATGGGCGCCGTTTCATATGATGAGAAATCGGAAGGATCCCAATATCTTGGCATGGGCGGAGCGGCTGAGAAGAAATACTCCGAGGTGACCGCTAAAGCTATCGACGAGGAGATCCGTCGCATTCTCGATGCAGCGCACCAAACAGCCATGGATATCATCTTAAAAGAGAAAGAAAAGGTCGAACTCATGACGCAGATGTTGATCGAGTTTGAAACGCTCGACTCCGAAGACATCCGCTGCATCGTGGAAGGCAACTGGAACGCCGACGAAAAGCGCTCCCGCCTCAAAAAGGCCGACGAGCTCCACAAGACCCCTTCACCTGTGCCACCGCCCCCACCCCCTGAGGCTAGCAAGCTCGCCTTCACCAAAGGGTAGTAGGCCCTAGCAGGGACAGTGAAGGCGTAGCTTCTTGAACGCGCCCGTGCCCGCATCCTATTACCCATAAGTCATAAGTGACCTAAAGAAACAGAAATTTAACGCAGAGACGCGGAGACAGAGAGACGCAGAGAGGGAAAGCCGCTTCTCTGCGACTCTCTGTCTCCCTGCCTCTGCGTTGAAAATTAGACCTAGTCTCCATTGTCTTCTTACAATCTTCTAAAAATCATATAATCCAATATTGCTATAAATTATTTTTTAACTATATAATAAGAATATGTATTTGTTCTGTTATTATATGTGTTGTAATTGCGAAGACAAAGGAGGGTCGTATGACCAGTCCAGCAGGTGGCCATAAGGGTGAAGGAAAAATCCCACATTTTTTTCATCAGGTGAGGGATTTGGTGACAGGGAAGACTCAGGAGAAGGGCCAAGAGTCTGTAAGCAAAGCGAGTCACATTGCTTCGGGAAAATTAGGAAAAACAAAGGGTTCAAATGCGATTAGCGCGTTTGTGGAACGTGAAGCGCTTACCCCTTCTGGAAAGGATGTCGATGCTCACTCGCCAAAAATGGCTCCGGGTTTGGGCGCTGTGCGTCCATCAGAAGACCCAGCCCAACAGCTGGAAGGAGCAGTAAAGCAACTAAAAACAAAAAAGCAAGCATTGCAGATGAAGGAAATGCAATTTAACAAATTAAACAATGAAATCAAAATTGAGTATACCAAGCACGCCACCCACATGCGCGGATTCATGGGTCGGGGTGAGGACGATGCAGAGGTCTTAGAGGAAAAAGAAAATTATGAAAGCCAACAAAAATCAAGGACCAAAGCAAAAAACGATTTGCAACCTCAGATAAAGCAGCTGCGCCAAGAAGTGGAAGACCTCGAAGCAACAATTGAAGAACTCAGGAAACAGGTCCCCGAGAGTGACGATTAGCCCGTGTTGATTGGAGGGATAGTCATGGTTAATCCAACTGGAAACCAAGGATTTGTCGGTGGCATCTATCAAATGATCACCGGCTATTTATGGGGCAGTTCAGGGAAGAGTAGTGCGGACGTCCTGAAGGCTAGCGAAACTGCTGCCAAAAACTTAGGCTTTACTGGCAAAACGAGCAACATGAGCCGAGTCGTAAAACGGGACGTCATTCCTCCCTCAGGAGAGCCTGCTGCTGCTCGATCGCTTAAAGTTGATTATGCAAGTTTGGCTCCCCATGAGCAGAAAGAAATTGAGGGTTCCTACTTGCAAAAAAGGAGTGAATACACCTCAACGAGACAATTATTGAAGCAGAAAGAGCAAGAGCTCTCAGCACTCAAAAAACAACAAAAACAGCTTTTTTACGATCAGGCGCGCACCGTACACGAGCTGCTGCCAGAAGAATACCCCGGCGAGCTCCAAGACGAAAAGGCCGGGTTTGAGGGGTTCAGACAACACCTCGCGAACAAAGTTGCAGATGTGCAACCAGAAGTCCATCAACTGCGTACAAAACTTCAAAAGCTCGAAGATGAGATCAGAGCCATCGAAGCCAAGTACGGCCCCGACGAACCTCAACATGATTAACTCAGGTAATTAGCTGTGGCAGAGGTGTGGGGAATGCCAATTGCCATGTAGTCAAAGCCCTTGGCGAGCATCTCTTCGGGGTGGTACTGGTTGCGGCCATCGAAGAAAGCGCTACCTTTCATTACACTTAACATCTCTGTAAAGGCGAGGAAGCGAAACTGCTTCCACTCGGTGACGAGCACCAGGGCATCTGCGCTTGTGGCGGCCTCAAGTTCGTCAGCACACCAGGTGATGGCTGTGGAGTCGGGGAGGAGGCGTTTAGCGTTTTCCATCGCAACGGGATCAAAGAGGCGCACAGAGGCTCCTCGGCTCAGCAAATGGGCGATCAGCGTTAAGGAGGGTGCTTCCCGCATGTCGTCAGTGTCTGGTTTAAAGGCGAGCCCCAAGATGCCGATCGTGCGTTCAGATAGCCCTCCGCGCGTAGCAAAGTAAGTTTCGACCTTCTCTCCCAAGCGCATTTTTTGTTTGGCATTCGCTTTGTCAGCGGCTTCGATGACTGAGAGGGAACATCCATATTTTTCAGCTTGCAATTGAAGCGCACGGATATCCTTAGGCAGGCATGAGCCACCAAAACCGGGTCCTGGATAGAGAAAATGGTAGCCAATCCGCTTGTCGGCGCCCATCCCTTTGCGCACTTGGTTGATATTAGCGCCTGTTTCTTCGCAAAGTCTTGCAAGCTCATTCATGAACGAGATCCGGACGGCCAGCATGGCATTAGAGGCGTATTTGGTGAGCTCTGCTGAGGGAGGGTCCATCAGGATCAGCCTCTCGTGGCTCAACATAAAGGGGGCATAGATTTCGCGCATAAGAGCAGCCGCTTTTGGGCAGTGGGTGCCGATGATGACTCGGTCGGGCTTCATAAAGTCGTTGACGGCATTTCCCTCTTTGAGAAATTCGGGGTTGGAGACGACGTCGAAAGAGTGCTTCACGCCGCGTTTAAGGAGCTCTTCTGCCACAATTTCTGAGACCAACAAATGGGTGCCAATCGGTACTGTGGACTTGTTGACGATCACCATCTCATCCACCATGTGACGTCCAATTGCGGCAGAGACCTCTTTCACAAATTTTAAATTGGCTTGCCCATCGGCTGCAATGGGGGTGTCGACGCAGATAAAAGAGACGGAGCTGCTTGCCACAGCTTTGGCATAATCGGTTGTGAAGAAAAGGCGTTTCGCTTTCACATTGCGTTTGACGATCTCTTCTAAACCAGGTTCGTAAATGGGAATATGCCCCTGATTAAGAGCGTCAATTTTCGCGGTGTTAATGTCTAAACAGGTGACGTGATGCCCCATTTCGGCAAAGCACGTACCCGTAACAAGCCCGACATATCCGATTCCAATCACTAAAATGTCCATTTCGGCCTCTCCGTTTTTTGCCTACCCATCTTACCATGTGGCTCAATAGTTGAATAGAGGGAAGTTTGTTCAAAATCAGCCTATTTTCTATTAAATTATAAACAAACTAATTATTTGAATAATTAAACCAATTATAATAAAATGAGAATAAGAGTTTTTGTAGGAGGTTTTATGGGCGGCTATGAAAAATTGGGTAGTGGGGATTCGGGAGCGGGCAAAATTAAGTGGAATATAGGCCAAGCTCACGATTTGTGGGTAGGAAAAGGGGAAGCAAATGATACTACTATCGGTAAGGTCCGTTATATCAATCTAGCAGCTGGAGAAAAGGGGAAGCTCTACAAGGGGATGGAAGTCGACACCGGCGGCCCTGAGGCAATGGGTCTGGGGGGAGCAAAGAAAATTGCAAAAAAAATCTTAGAGAATCCGCACGCTGAGGTTAAAATTAAAGGAAGAGTTTTATCTGAAGCAGACAAAGCGCGCTTTTTGAAGAGCTTTAGCAAGATGGTCGATACCTATTCCGAGGTGGAACAAAAAATTGGAGGACTAGCCAAAATCGTTTTCTTCTACAAAATTAGTCAGCTCAAAGCGTCAAAAGAATTGTTGGCCACCAAGCAAGGGACTGTCGATCAGCTAAGAAGGCAGCGCCTAGAGGAGAAGGTTAGCGTAATAGAAAAAGAAGCAATAGGAGTTAAAGAGCATGCAGGAGCAACACCAATGGGTGGCGATGTAGCTGCTCTTAAATCAAAATTAGATGCGTTAGAGGCAAAGAAAACAAAGAGAGAAAAAAGTTTGGATAAAACAGAGCGTCAATTGCAACAAGCCACTGATCCGGCAGTCCAAGCTCGTCTAAAGAAAGAGCTGGAGTTGAAACAAATTTACCTACAACGGGCACAAAGGGCCTGTAATGATGTTCAAAAAGAAATCACCAAGATTGAAAGTATGTCCGTTCCCTATAACCAAGCTTTGGGTAATGTAAAAGGGAAAATGGAGAAGATTGTTGAGCTAAAACAGGCATTGGCAAATCTCGAAAAAACAAGAAAAGCGCCACAGGGAAAAGATGCATCTGCAAGTCCATTTGCTCGCCTGATCAACACGGGGAAACAAGCGATAACCGCTTTTGTCCCATCTGATGAAGAGAAGAAGATCAAAGAGAAAATCAGTGCCTTGCGGCAAGATGTCGTGAAAGATATCAAAGACATAGAGGAATCACCGAATTACCGCCTCTCTGCTCATCACAAGGAAGACTTAGACCGAATGGCTAAGGCTATTGCCAAAGGGGAGGATGTAGAGCAGTTAGAAGAGGCAGAAGTGAGCTTTGATGTCTCTAATGAGGGAATGGCGGACACGATCGGAATGATCAATAGAAAAGTGACTTCTTTAGAGGAGTTTGCTGTTAAACAGACGGCCGACTTCCAGGATGTCCAAGATGTTCATGCAGGGATCGTTCTTGTAGAGTCCCGAAGAAAGATGCTGGATCAGAGAGCGAACGAACTCAGGAAGCTGGTTGATGAAACATTACCAGAGGACATAAACGCTGCCCGAGAAAAACTCAAAAATGATTCTGAATTCTATACGCGCACACCTACAGAGGCAGAAAAATTAAAGATACGCAATCGCCAACGAACTTTAAATCAAGATATCGAAGTTTGCAGACGAGTAACACAACACACACAAGGGGTCATTAGCGCCCTTAAAGCGGAGTCCGCTCGACTGGGTGAAAGTGTAAAAGGAATTAAAGAAGGGATCCAAAAAGGCAAAGAAGTCGGTCAAATGTTGGTTGCTCTTGAGACTAATATTTCAACTCTTGAAAATGAGCCGAAAGGAAAAGACAGAACTAAAAAGGGGACCGCGATTCGCGAACTAGCTTCCGCTGAACACAAAAGGATTCAAGAATTGAAAGCTTATCCAGCTTTGTACGCTCAAGCAATTGAAAGATACAACACGATCGTTGATCGTTTGAAGAAACTATAGAAAAAAATATTTGACTCATGTATGTCTTCCTTCAGAGCTAACCTAAAGGAGGACTTCATGCCCGCTCAACTCGGTAGCACCGCCCCTGATTTCACAGCAGAAACAACCCAAGGCCCTATTTCGTTTCACCAATGGTTAGGGAACTCTTGGTGCGTTTTCTTTTCCCATCCAAAAGATTTTACCCCCGTTTGCACGACGGAGCTTGGCCGTGCTGCTAATTTGAGCGGCGAATTTGCCAAGAGGGGAGTCAAGTTAATCGGTTTAAGCGTCGGGAGCGTCTCTTCCCATCAGCAGTGGATTCCCGATATCAACAAGACGCAAAAGGCGAATTTGCAGTTTCCGATGATTGGTGATGAAAATCGGAAAGTGGCGGAGCTGTATGGGATGATCGACGCAACGGCAAAAGATAGCGCAACGGTCCGGACGGTGTTTATCATCGATCCTAAGAAAGCGATCCGCTTGACGATGGCGTACCCCGCGTCCACAGGAAGAAATTTCCAAGAGATTTTGCGAGTGGTCGATTCGCTGCAGCTGACTGATAACCACAAAGTGGCGACTCCAGTTGACTGGAAAGCGGGTGAAGAGTGTGTCATTTTGCCGAGCATTACTGACCCTGAAGAGATCAAAAGGCTTTTCCCAAAAGGGTACAGGGAAGAGACAACCTATCTCAGATATACTCCAGATCCAAGGAAATGATGAGTGCGGTGATTCGCTGGGTAGGAGTGGTCTTGTTGATCGCTCCTTTTTTTTGCTTTGCAGAGCCACCCTCCTGCTACGCACAGCTGGAGCGGGAGTTTTTTAACCCTGTTTACGTGAATCAGGCCTTATCGATGCACAATATCTCCCAAAGCGCTTGGCCGGAGGTCAACCGCATCTTGAAAGAGAATAGCGCCGTCATCCCCGCGAGGACGCGTGCGCTGGCAAGTAAACAGCGCCCCAATCCCTTCAATCCCCCGTTTGATGGAGAAGCCGCTGCCAAAATCTTGACCCGTGTGCAGCTCGAAGTTTTATCAAAGACCCTTGTGCGCTTTCAAATCCAGAATCCTTACGTCGTACAGCAAATCTACGGTTACATCAAGGAACAGCAGCAAGAGAGATGGAATACCTGTTTTGGTCTTGTACAGCTTCAAAAGAAATAAAATCGTATTCAAAAAATTCTCTATCTTGTTTAATAGGTTTTTAAATTAACTTTCTGAGGAGGAGTAGTATGAAAAATTTGAAAAAGAATCGGTGGGCGCTATCTGCGGCGGCGTTGTTGTTAACGATGGTCACTCCCGCTGTAGTAGGTGCCGCGGAAGTTTCATCGGCTGGAGATGCAGATGTTAGAAAGGAGTGTTCGCGCGAGTTGTTGATGGTATTTTTCCCCGAGTCAATTGTGAAAGGCACTCTCAAAAAATACAATGTGCCCGAGAGCAAGTGGGATGGGATTACGAAGTCTTTAGCGGCCAAAGATAGAAACATCATGAAGGACATTGAAGACAGCGCGGGGCAGATGTCGCCAAACCCCATTCGTGACCCACAAGTGCGTGTGAAGATGTTGCGCGAAAAACTTTTGCAAGTGTTTACCGCTGCCATGAGCGAGAACGGGATGACCGATTCAAGTCAATTTCAAGCGATGGTCGATGAGATCCAGAAAGAAAAAGTGAATAAGTATCAGATGTGTCTTCAAACGCGTAAGCCCGAAATGATGAAAGAATCTTCAGGCGCTGCCGCAATGAAAGGGGAAGAAGAAAACGATGACGACACAGATGCAGATGATGACGAAGAAGACGGCTACGACGACGAAGAGGACGACAACGATCAGGACGACAGTGATGACAATGACCTAGACGACGGGGATGAAGAGGAAGACGAGTCAGATGGGGATGAAGAGGAGAAGCCTGCTCAGAAGAATGGCAATGGCAAAGCTCCAGCTCCTAAGCCCGCTGAGAAGAAGTAAGAGTTAATGTCTCTGAGTTAAATCATTACGGATTGAACGCAGAGACGGAGAGTTGCAGAAACGCAGAGAAAATTAGAAATCATTGAAGCTTTCTCTGCGTCTCTCTGTCTCTCCGTCTCTGCGTTATATTTAATTTGTAAGTAGTGTGTTTTTTTGTTTTCTTAGTTTTGCGAAGTAGGCGATCCGCTTGAGCATCTCCCTTTCAAAGCCTCTTTCTTTCGGTTTGTAGAAGACTTCCCTTTCCATCCCATCAGGAAAATAATTTTGACCAGAAAAGCCAAGCGGGGTGTCGTGGTCATACTGATAGTCGCGCCCGTAGCCCATGTTTTGCATCAAGGCTGTGGGGGCGTTCAAGATCGTAGCAGGCGGATTTAAATGGGACGTTTGCTGTGCACATTCCCGCGCTGCTTTGAGGGCAGTTTCGATTGCATTGCTTTTGGGAGCCAAGGCCAGATAAATCACCACTTCTGCTAAGGCAATTTCACCCTCTGGCGAGCCCATGGTGTCATAGGCTTCTTTGGCAGCAATGGCCAGGGGAAGTGCTTGTGGATCGGCAATCCCAATATCCTCTGCAGCCATCCGGATGAGGCGGCGGGCTAAATAGAGAGGCTCTTCACCCCCCTCCAACATCCGCGCAAACCAGTAGAGCGCTGCATCGGGATCGGAGCCTCTCACGGATTTGTGAAGGGCAGAGATCAGGTTGTAGTGCTGATCGTTCTTTTTGTCGTAAAGCGCTGCACGCTTAGGCAGGAGGGTGGCAATGTCGCTGGCAGAAATTGTTTTGAGGTCTTTGACGGAGTGGAGATGCTCCATCAGATTGTAGAGGTAGCGGCCATCCCCTTGTGCCAGGTGGATGAGCAGTTGTTTGGCTTCTGGCTGAAGCGGGAGGGGTTGAATCTTGTTTTGGTAGTGTTCAATCAGTTGCTCGAGTGCTTCGTCAGTAAGGGCATTGAGCTTTAACACGCGCAAACGCGATAGCAGCGCGCTATTGAGATAAAACGAAGGATTTTCAGCTGTCGCCCCGACGAGGACAAGAGTGCCATTTTCGATGAAGGGTAAAAAGGCGTCTTGCTGCGCTTTGTTGAACCGGTGGATCTCATCGACAAAGAGAAGAATGCTCTTTGAAAGAAGAGGGTGCTTCTCCGCTTCTTCGATCACCTTTTTGATGTCGCCAATGCCACTGAAGATCGCGCTCATCGAGCGGAAGGGGAGGTCAAATGCTTTGGCGTACAGCCTTGCAATCGACGTTTTGCCGCATCCGGGAGGCCCCCACAACAGGATAGAAAGCGGCTTTCTCTCTGCGATGAGGCGCGACAAAATGCCCCCTTCGCCAACGAGGTGGGTTTGCCCAACGATGCCGTCGAGGGACAGGGGGCGGAGCTGTTCTGCAATCGGCGTTGTATTCATGGCTGACAGTATATCAGAAGGACATTTTATTTATTCAAAAAGTAGTCGCTGCCGCGCGGAATCCGTTTTCCAAAGAGGAGGGCGGGGAAGATGAAGAGCGTGAATGCGTAGAGAGCATCGGCAAGTGGAAAGAGGAGAAGATCGGTTCCAGCCCAGGGCCACGAAAAGAGATCCTCCAAATCGAGGAGGTGGAGGACGAGGGCCGTAAAGAGCGAGGCGAGCGCACTAAAGAGATAAGTCATGACTGGCAAGGTCGTCAAACTGTCGGCAAAAATGTGCTTTTTGCGTGGGTAGAGAAGGAAAATTGCCGCGCAGTAAGCCGTTGCATGGATGCCAAGGCTGGAATAGGAGCTAAAGAGGTCGATGATCATTCCACAGGCGATAGCAAGCCATAGGGTAGTTGGAAGGGAGTTTTGGTAGATCGAGAAAATTAAACAGGGGGCGAAGTAAACAAGGCGCCAGCTGGGGTGAATCGCTGGCATGGCAAGGGTGAGGAATAACCCAATCAAAAAGGCTGCAGGGAGGCTTTTTTTATCGAGAGAGCAATTCAATAGGCACCTTTTCGGGTGAGCAAGACGGGAATTGTTTTGCTAAAAAGCTTAAGATCGACCCATAAACTGCGGTGGTCCACGTAGTATTCGTCTAAGGCCACCCGTTCGGCATAGGAGGTGTCGCTGCGGCCTGAGACTTGCCAAACCCCTGTGATTCCGGGACGCACCGTAAGGATTTTATTGGCTTTAGGACCATAATGGACGGCGATCTCTTCGGCAACCACAGGGCGAGGCCCCACAACACTCATATCCCCTTTGAGAACATTCAAAAATTGGGGAAGTTCGTCTAAAGAGGTTTTACGCAAGAAAGTGCCGATCCGAGTGATGCGCGGGTCTTTTTTCAGCTTGCGTGTCGCCTGCCATTCTGCCCCCAAAGCTGGATCGCTTTCCAGGAGTGCCTGAAGACGGTGCTCAGCGTTGGCATACATCGAGCGGAATTTGTAGCACATAAAGGGCCTTCCACCGCGTCCGATGCGCAGCTGGCCATAGATCGCAGGGCCTCGGGACGAAAGGCGTATGATAAGCATGAGAGGGAGCGTTAAAGGGAGCGAAAGGGTAAGGGCCAGGAGGCTGAAGAAGATATCGCAGATCCTCTTCAGGGGAAGGTGGCGGATCGCCCCTTCAAATCGGATTCCTGTCGAAATAGCAGAGGTAGCCATAGAGGGGCACTCTACTGGAAAGGGCTTTTTTTGGCAAATCCTTCTAAACTCACTCCGTTTAAGTAAAATCTTGTTTAAATAAACAATTTATTTTAAAATGAAATTAAGTAAGTTTAACTAGTTTTATTAGGGGGTTGTTATGTTGCCAATAAGACAAAAAGAAGAATACGGAAAATATCAGCCCTTGGAACCTCCACCAGAGAAAGGCGTTTGGGCATGGCTTAAGGGATTGCTTTCCTCCTTCACCAGCCTATTCCATGCAAAGGTCACTCCTCAGCATGCACATCAGAAGTCTCAATCTTTGCACCAGCAAAAAACAATGAAGCCTACTGCCACCTCTCCAGTGATAAGTAAAAGGCCCTCTGCCGTGCAGGAGTTGCACGCACAGGCAACTCCAAAAGGAAAGCAGAGCGGCGGCATTTTGAGTTGGGTAGATAGGAAATTACAAGCGGGATCCGATTATCTCGAAGGTGAGTCTGAGCCTGTTAATCCAAAAGCAAAGCTTCAAGAACGGGGAGAAAAATTAGAAAGGTTAGGGAAGAATGCAGCTCAATTGAATGCTGGTGCTGCCAATTTTGCAGAGCAAGCAAGAAAGCTAGCAGAACAGGCAAAGAAAGACGCAGAGAAACCCTGGTGGCAATTCTAGGAGGGACAATGTCCTTTCCCCACACCTGTTGCCAAATGCTCCAAAAAACCGGTCTCCCGTTTCAGAGCCTTCAAGTGCTCTAGAGCCTTATCTCGATGCGTTTGACCGGCTCTCGCAGCCTCTTCGATGCCTAAAAGCGTCACATAGGTGGTCTTGTTATTCGCCTCATCGGATGATTGTTGAGCGCCTCGTTTAGCAAAAGCGTGCGTGACGTCGAGGATGTCATCAAAGATCTGAAACGCCAATCCAAGCTCATCGCCAAACAGTTTCATCAGCGCATACTCTTCACGACTTGCATTGCCGATCGTGGCGCCCGCTAAAAGCGATGCGGTGATCAAGGCCCCTGTTTTTAAAGAGTGGAGCAGTTGCAAATCTTTTAGACTGAGTGGGGCCCCTTCAGCGCACATGTCGAATGATTGCCCGCCGACCATCCCATGGGCGCCGCTGTTTGCTGCAATCAGGGCAATCAGCTTGACTCTTTGTTCGGGTGTGAGACCTTCATCTTCGCTGATCACTTGGAAAGCTTTTGTCAGTAGATAGTCGCCTGCTAAAACGGCATGCGCTTCGTCGAAGGCTTTATGCAAAGAGGGTTTGCCGCGGCGAAAGTCGTCGTCGTCCATGCAAGGAAGGTCGTCGTGGATCAACGAGTAGGTATGGATCATTTCGATAGCGCAGGCTGTCGGCATGGCTTTTTCGAGCGGCGCTTCGAACGCTTCTGCAGCTCCAAGGACGAGCAAGGGGCGGAGCCTCTTACCCCCATTGAAAAGGGAGTAGCGCGCCGCATCGATGAGCCTGGAATAGGGTTGCCCTGTTTGCGTAACGAGGTGTTCGAAATGGGAGTGGATGAGCGCTTTTCGATTCTCGAGATCGTAGGCGACATCCACTGGCATAGCTTTCCTCGTTTATAAAGCTAAAGTTGCCTTACGGCTAAGCTTTAGCTGACCCCGTTCGTTGATGTCGATCACTTTAACGGTGATGATATCGCCGGGTTTAATCACATCGTTCAGGTTTTGGATCCGCTCTTTATCAAATTCAGAGATATGGCAAAGACCTTCTTTTCCTGGAAGGATTTCGACAAAGGCACCAAAAGGCATGATCGAAGTCACTTTCCCAGAGTAGACGGTTCCGATTTCCACTTCGGCTGTTAAGCCATGGATGATCGCTTTTGCCTTCTCAATCCCTTCGAAGTTGGGTGAAGCGATGCTAATCAAGCCGCTATCGTCGATGTCGATCTGTACACCTGTAGCCTCGATGATGGCGCGGATTTGTTTGCCTCCAGGACCAATGACTGTCGAAATTTTGCTTGGTCTAATCGTCATGTTTTCAATGCGAGGCGCATACTTCGACATCTCTGGACGGTACTGAGGACACACGGCCAACATCTTGTTGAGGATGTGAATGCGTCCCTCTTTTGCCTGTGCCAGCGCAGCCTTCATGATGGAAAGGGTGATCCCTTCCACCTTGATATCCATTTGGAACGCCGTGATCCCGTCAGCATCTCCAGCAACTTTGAAGTCCATGTCGCCAAGGGCATCTTCGATACCGAGGATGTCGGAGAGGATGAGGAACTGATCATCTTCAAGGATTAAGCCCATGGCAATCCCTGCCACAGGACGCTTAATCGGAACACCTGCATCCATCAATGCGAGGCAGCCGCCGCACACCGTGGCCATTGAAGAGGAACCGTTCGACTCTGTGATATTCGATTCGACGCGGATCACGTAAGGGAATTCTGTTTTTTCGGGAAGAGCTGCCGCTAAAGCGCGTTCAGCGAGTTTGCCGTGGCCAATTTCGCGTCGTCCTGGCGATCCTACGCGGCCCACTTCTCCGACGGAGAAAGGGGGGAACGAATATTGTAGGTAGAAGCGGTGGCTTTTCTCTCCATGCAGATCTTCGAAGCGCTGTGCCATGGTCTCTCCGCCTAACGTGCAAATAGCAACCGCTTGTGTTTCGCCACGAGTAAAGAGAGAGCTTCCGTGGGTTCTTGGCAAAAAGCCTGGTTCAATTGAGATGGGACGGATGCTGAAAGGATCGCGCCCATCGCTGCGGACTTTTTTGGTGATGATCATGTGGCGCATTTTGTCGGAAGACACTTTTTTAAGTGCGGCAGCCACATTGGCTTTTGAGTATTTCGGCTCTTGACCTTCTGGGAAGAGAGCGCTTTGGACGGCAGCTTCTGCAGTGGCAAGACCCGCTTCTCTTTTGAGTTTTTCTGGGATTGCAAGTGCTGCATTAAGGTGTGGAGCTGCGATTTTTTCGACTTCGTGGAGCAGCTCTTTTGGAAGCGTGCGCAGCGTTCCGCGGTGTTTTGCTTTGCCAATGGCTTGGCTCCATTTGTGGATCGTTTCACACACTTGCTGGATCGCTTTGTGCCCTTCAGCAATTGCGTCGAGGACTTGCTCTTCTGTGAGGAATTTGCAATACCCTTCGATCATTAATACGGCGTCGGATGTTCCTGCGATCAAAAGATCGAGAGTGGACTCTTTTTGCTGCTCTGCCGTAGGGTTGATGACAAACTGGTTGTTGATGCGGCCCACACGGACAGCGCCGATTGGCTTAATCAGAGGAATGTCAGAGATTGCCAAGGCCGCCGAAGCACAGCAGATCGCGAGAGGTTCTGGTTGGTTGAGGCCATCGTAAGACCAGACGTAGGAGAGCACTTGTACTTCATTAAAGTAGCCTTCTTCAAAGAGAGGGCGCAAAGGTCTGTCGATCATCCGGGAAACGAGCACTTCGCGGTCGGAAGGGCGTCCTTGTCTTTTGATAAAACCGCTCGGCGTTTTTCCAACGGCGGAAAAATTTTCTTGGTAGTCGACGCGCAAAGGGAAGAAGTCGGCCCCCTCTTCGGCGTTCGGAGCGGCGCAGGCGGACGCAAAAATCATTGTATCGCCACAGCGCAATACAACGGAACCGTTGGCTTGGCGTGCAACTTGGCCTGTTTCAAAAATTAGTTCTTGAGAACCCAGTTTCAGGGTAGTGGTATGTTTCATTTCTTATATCCTATTTCTGTTTTGATCATTTTGTAAAGGAAGTCTATCTCATTTGAGACATGAGAGCAAGGCAAATCTGAATGGAGGAGAACCTTAGTTTTCCGCAAGGCGTACGCCTTGCGGATTTTAGATAGATAAATTAACGACGCAGTTTGAGTTTTGTGATGAGGGCTTGATAACGCACGGTATCTGTCGAATTGAGATAATCGAGCAGGCGTCGTCTTTGGCCGACGAGTTTTAAGAGGGCCAAACGGGAAGCATGGTCCTTTGGCATTCTCTTCAAATGGTCTGTAAGCTCCGTGATCCGCTCTGTCAAAATCGCAATTTGAACGTCTGCAGAACCTGTATCTTTTTCGTGGAGCTGGAATTTTTTGGTGATTTCTTCTTTTGTGCCTTTATCTAGAGACATTCCTCATCTCCCTGTTTATTGTTGCGTTTGTGGGTTTGACTACTGACCACTATTGTATCACACACGGGAATTACAGGGCAAGTGCAAATTTCGACCTTATACCTTGGTATCTAAGATCACCTCGATGGTATCGGGGAAGCGGCCATAGGGGTCTCGCCGGACGGCGAGTTTAAAGGGGATCGTCACTTTCCCTAGGTGTTTTTCCATCTGTAGTTCGTTCCACACCTTCTTTTTGAGCTCTTCGCTGACTGGTTCGTGCCGGTACTTTTCGAGCAGTTTCTGGATGTAGGCGTACTGCTCCTGCCGGATGATTTCATACCCATAGAAGGGGTGGTTCTCTAGGTGGGCCATCGTTACTCCTTGCGCTTTGTCTAGGATCGTGATAATCTTGCGCCTAGCCTTGAACCCTCAACTAGGACTGCAACCATGCACAAACATACGACTTATAAAGAAAAAATAGCAATAGTCGCCCCTTGGCTTCCTACGATTGTCGATGCCATTAAGAGGGATTTGAAACAAGAGCATTTGGCTCGCGACTGGGTGTTTGCTAAGCAATATTTCCCCGGCAAAAATCCAAATAAACTGACGGCAGACGAATTGCATCCAGCATATTCTCAAGCGGTTGCAACAAACGAAAAAGGGGAAGAACTTGCCGAGTTCATTAGCAACCGTTGGTTGCTGAAGCATGCCGACCTCTACTACCACTTCGAAAAGGAACTTTCAACCCTTTTCCCCAATTTTAGCGAGCTAGAGGAAATCGATGCGGCAACGGCAAAAAAAGTGATGCAAGGAGCAGTTGAACAGTATGGTGCGTTGAATACCTATCTGTTTTGCGTGTTTAACTCGGTTGTGTTTCCAAAGGAGATTTACCAAGAGCTAAGCGTGAAAGCCACGGCAACAGAAGCGCAGAAAAAAGAGGAGGCCGAGGTAGAAAAGGAGAGGCAATCTGTCGAAGAGATGAAAACGGGCTACGAGCAGCAGCTCGCTCGTCAGGCCGACAAGTACGAGAAAAAGCTTGCTGGGCTTCAAAAGAAATACCACATCGACGTCGAAGCCCTTAAAAAGCAAATCGCCTCTCTTCAGAGAAAAATGGTGGCAGGCTAGAGCAGATGGCGCCTTTTCCCTATGCGATCGTCCCTGCCAATGACGACGAGAAATTCATGCTAGAGGCCCTGAAACAGGCGTGGAAGGCGTTCGAAAACGGCGAAGTGCCTGTCGGGGCTATTTTGGTCCACAAAAGTAAAATCATCGCGCGGGGGAACAACCAAGTTGAGGCCCTGAAAGATGCCACAGCGCATGCTGAAATGCTCTGTTTGACTTCCGGTGAAGCCGCCCTGGAGAATTGGAGGCTCACCAATTGCACCCTCTATTCGACGATTGAGCCGTGCAGCATGTGTGCCGGAGCCCTTTTGTTGACCCGCGCCACTACGCTCGTTTGGGGGGCGCCCGATGTGCGTCACGGGGCAAATGGGAGCTGGATCGATCTGTTTGCGCAGAAGCATCCCACCCACCAGATAGAAATCCGGAAAGGGGTTTTAGAACAGCCCTGCGCAGAGTTAATGCGCACATTTTTTCAAAAAAGGCGTAAAAATGATCTCTGAGATTGAAGGGCTGTTCAACGATCTTAAGGAGAGGCAAAATGGGGAAGTGTTGCGCACCGGGCGCCGCCTCATTTCTCAACTCACCTCTGACGATGTGTTGCAACCCAACGATTTTCCCGAGCTGGAAAACGACCCCCATTTCCGGTACGAGGAAGGGGTCCTTTCTGGCATTCTCATAGCCGAAGCGGCTTTACGGGCCTATTTTAAAGATCGTGTTTGAAACCATGGGCGAGGAATTTGAGCCGCTCGTGGAATTCGGCAATCGCCTGGTTTAAGAGAGTCTCTTTCTCTTCCTTTGAAAGGGGGGAAGACCCGATCTTTCCGATCAGGTGGAGCGTTTCGTCCCGCTTTTCCCTCATTTTTTCTTGCACCTCTTTGTGCGTTTGCCGAAGCCCCTTGGCCAGATGGCGGTGAGGGCCAACTAGGGAAAGCCTTTTTCTCGCATAATAGGTTTTGAGTTTGCGCCGCCAATGGTTATAGGAGTGGACGATTGCCTCTTTGTCGGTGCGCAAGCTAATGCCTAGCAGGAACGAGGCCAGCGACAGGACGATGCAAAGCGTCATGATCAACCCTTTCAACGTCGTTGGAAGGCTAAAAAAGCCGCAAGAAAGCGTAGACGGGAGGCTCAAAGTCGTCACTCCCAAAACCCCGAAGAGAATAGCAAAAGTTAAAAAAACGATTCGATAGATGGCGACGCTCTTTTTCTTGCTCGTGTAGGGGTGGTGGTACAGTTTGACCCCCTCTACGGCTCCATTTCGGAACAGGTCGAGCTCGCTATAGCGCCTTTCGGTGGTTGGGAACTTAGCCAGAAACTTATGCTTAGGTATTTGAATAGTTGCTGATTTGTTCTCTGTCATCAAATAATCCTATTGTTAACAACAAAACAATAAAGAAAACAAAATTAATTGTCAACCAGTTTGATGGCACTCAATGTTCAGTACATTAAAAGAAATATTCTAACCACAGAGAGCACAGAGCACGCAGAGACAGTGTTTGCGTTTTTTGCATGAGCAACAACCCCCTTTCAAAAAAAGCCCTCGATTTGCTATTGTACGATTTCTTATTCACAGAGGGGAGTAGATGATGAAAAAGTATGTGATTGCAGTCTGTTTAGCACTGGTAAGCATGGCTTGTGGAGGGCCTCGCTACGTCGATTATTTTCCGTATCACGATGATGGCAGACCCAAGCCAAAAGTGGCCGTAGTTGCGCTGAAGGATGCTTGTCAATCCAATATCAATTGGGAATTTTCGGAAGAGCTTGCGCAAGGTCTTTACTGCGACTTGATGGAGGGGGGACAGTTGTACGTCTTGTCTCAAGGAGATGTGGAGGCGCCAAATGGTAAAAGAGCGCAATACGACTTTACAACCATTGATGCGGCTTTTGCGACCGATTTCTGCGAGGCTGATTTTGTGGCTGTTCTTGAGTTGATCGACCACGCTGTCGTTCCGTACGACCCTTGCACAAAAACGGAGGTCAGCAATCCAAAAGGCAAGTCCTGCCTTCAAGCGATCCTGACTAACGTGCGAGTGAAAGTTGTCGATGTCCGCTGCTCCACTCCGCGCATCGTCTTGTGTGAGGTGATCAAATCGTTGTATCCACTTGATGTTGGCGTGCGTGTGGATAGCATTGGGGGGATGCCTTGGGGTTCTGGAGCATACTACAAAACACCTTGCGGCATGGCGCACTACAGGGCGATCAAAGAGATTTCTCACCGCTTGGAAGATGTGATCCAGTGCTCTCGTTAGGCGGCTGAATGGACATTGTTTTGACGCTGTTGTTGGCATCGGTTGTCCTCACAGTCGCTTTCTATAGAGGCTTTTTTTTCTTGCCTGAGAAAATAGCCTCTGTAGCGTCTATTTCCCGTTCTCTTGTTTTGAAAGCAGTCATCTTTTTCTTTGCCCTTGAACTTTTGCTCTCTCCCGTCTTAGCTGTGCTCTTTGTTTCCTTTGCGACAGGCATTTCTATTCAGGGGATGGAGAAAATGGATCCGGTTACGTTGGCCTGGGTGAACTCTGTCAGCGTGGCTCTCAGTGCGTTGGGGATGTATCTTTTCTTTCGCGCTCAATCGTTTGTGTGCCAGGAGGAGGTGTGGGGGGTGGCAACGGGTATGGAAGGGCGGAGAGCCTTTCTGTTTGGCCTTCTCGCATGGCTTGTTTCTTATCCCTTGCTGGTCTTTTTCGAACTATCAATCACTATAATCATGGCTCAGCTTGGCATTGATGTCGAAGGAGATCAAGTCGCCGTGAAGCAAGTGAAACAGGTGCTTGGCGATCCGTGGGCCTTTGGAGTTTTGGCTTTTACAGTGTGTGTGTTGGCTCCCTTTATTGAAGAGCTGGTCTTTAGGGGATTTATCCAGCAGGGACTCAAGCAGTTTTGCTCCATTCGAACGAGCATTTTGATCACATCGGTTGTGTTTGCCACCATCCACTTTTCTAAAAGCCAAGGTTATTCAAATATCTTGTTGATTGGCACCCTATTCGTCCTCTCCTGCTTTTTGGGGTTCGTTCGAGAGAAAAAGGGCTCTTTATGGGCTTCAATCGGCCTCCACTCCACTTTTAATGCCATCAATGTTTCCTTGATTGCGGCCACAGCCTAGACGGTTGTTTTCTCTGGGCAAAAATGGAAAATTTTGCTATGATTCGCTCAATCAAAATCTTAAGAGCAACATGTTACCTATCGCAGTTAAATACAAGATTTCATCGTATGGCGCGACCGATATCGGTCTCGTACGGCAGAATAACGAAGATGTTTGGGCTCAACTGCCTAAGTTAAAATTTTTCATCTTAGCAGATGGCATGGGCGGGCATCAGGCTGGAGAGGTTGCTGCCAATGAAACGGTTAAGTCTCTTTGTAAAATTTTTAAAAAGCGTTTGAGTCAGCCCGATTCAGCTGAGATGCCGCTTGAAGAGATGGTGCTTCTACTCAAAAAGGCGATCATGTTCGTCAACGCACATGTGTATAAAATGGGAAGATCGGAGCCGGAACTGCACGGAATGGGGACGACCTTGTGTTGCCTGCTTTTTCAAGATGAACATCTGATCTACGCTCATGTGGGAGATAGCCGGATCTACCGTTTCCGCGATAGAAGATTGGAGCAGCTAACCAAAGATCATTCGCTTATTTCAGAACGCGGTGAGCAGGGGCAAACAATCGACGAACGGATGGCCCGATGTTCTTTAAAAAACATTATTACAAAAGCGATTGGCACCGATTCGCGCGTTGACCCTTCTGTCTCTTCAACGCCCTTGATGATGGGAGATCTGTTTTTAATGTGCTCAGATGGGTTGACGGATGTTGTGAGCGGGGAAGAGATTGAAAAGGTTCTCTCAGAGGCAAAAGATGTGCATGCAGCGGCTGAATATTTGATCGCGGTGGCTAACATGAGGGGCGGACGCGATAATGTCACCGTTGTTTTGACCCGTGTTGAGGGTGTGGATGAGGCAACGTATCTATCTCGATAATAATGCAAGTACGGCCCTGGATCCTCGCATCATCGCATTGCTAACAGAATGGATGCCAAAAATTCAAGGCAATCCCTCCAGCGTGCATTCTTTTGGACGCGAAGCCAGGGGATGGATTAATCAGGCGCGCGAACAGATTGCACGCACATTGGGAGTGCGCGCTTCTGAAATCCTCTTCACTTCTAGTGGGACGGAAAGCGCCCATCTTGCCATGGAGGGTTTGCTTGCGAACCACACCTCTGGTCATATCATCACTTCAGAAGCAGAACATGCGTGCGTGCATGGGAAAGCCAAGCAGCTGCAAAAACAGGGCTTTGAGGTCACCTTTTTAAAGCCGACAGCCGAAGGATTCATTGACCCAGAAGACCTTGCAAAAGCGGTTCAACCCGATACGCGCTTGATTGCTTTACTCTCTGTCAATAATGAAACAGGGGTGAAAAACGACGTCGAAGCCTTTGCTGCGGTCGCCGAAAAACATCAGATCCCTTTGTTTGTCGACGCTGTTGCTGCCTTAGGAAAGGAGCCGATTGCCATCCCCAAAGGGGTGCTGGCGATGGGATTTAGTGGGCATAAGATCCATGTGCCCGCTGGGATCGGTTGTCTCTATGTGCATCCAAGAGCAAAGATCAAAGGGGCACGGCCAGGGACAGAAAACTTGTTGGGAATTCTCGCTCTGGGAAAGGGGTTTGAATTGATCTCAGAAGAATTGCCAGCTTGGATAAAGAAGATGGAGGCACTGCGCAACCGTTTTGAAGAAACTCTTTGCCGAGCCTTGCCAGGTGTCGTTGTCAACGGACAAGGGGCGCGCGTAGCGAATGTCAGCAATTTACAGTTTGGTGGAATGGATGGGGAATCTTTGTTGATTGCGCTCGATCAAGAGGGAATTGCTGCAAGTCACGGCTCTGCTTGTTCATCAGGGGCCTTAGAGCCCTCTCGCGTGTTGCTCAGCATGGGATTGTCTTTGCAAGCGGCACGCTCTTCTGTGCGTTTTTCGTTCAGTCATTTTACCACCGAACAAGAGATCGACAGGGCGTGTGAGCGGATGATCGCAATTGTGAAGAAAGGACAGGGATCGTAAGATCCCTGTCAATTAAACTTAAGCAGTTTTCTTTTTGTTGTGTTCTTTGCATACTGTGCAAGCGACAGCTTGTTCTGTTGCTGGAGAAATAGCTGCTTCTTCTGCTTGCTTTTCGTCGGTAGCTTCGATTGTGAGCTCTATGCGTCGTCGCTTGTGGTGAGGATCGCCGCAAACTGGGCAGGCGAGAAATTGAGTCGTCTTTTTCTTCTTCCCCGTGCATGGACAGCCTGCCAATGGAGCGCTTTCATCTGCTGTTGTGATTTTCTTCACGTCTGCTTGGCTTGGCTCTTCAGCGAAAGTCGCACCGCAACATAGGGTAGCGATTGTGCATAGGGTCATCATCTGCTTGTGCATTGTTATCTCCTGTTTTGTTTGTTTTTCCAATTGAGTATTGCCATGTTATTAATTTTTTGTTTTTTGCGACGCTCCAAGGTTACACGATCTGGTGACTATTGGTCAATCGTTGCTTTAAAGCCCTTAAGCCTGTATGATTTTCTCCATGGAAAATCGCATTGAATCGTTACAGGCACAAGACGCGCTCATGCGGAGCCTCATTGAAAGGGCTGTGGCTTATGGACGCAAACGGAAGAGTTCCCAATCGGGCTTTCTCCATTATTGCTACGCAGCGCCTGAGGAGGCGATGCATCAAACGATTCCGGTGCTCGATAATTTCCTCTTTGCGCTTGCCTTGTTGCGCAGCCGCACCGTCGAAAATGTTTTAGAAGCAAAAGAGATGCTGGAAAAGTTGCTCCCTTTTCAAACCGAAACCGGTGGCTTTCCGATCTATTTGCACGACTACCCTCACTGCAAAGAGCGCTACTTACCTATTTGGATTGGACTGATCGTGTGCCGCATCCTTGCCGAATTCGCCCATGTGTTGGGGAGTGAGATGCGCGAACGTCTAACGGGAGCGCTTCAGAAACTTGTGGGGAATGTCAAAGAGCTTGCAGAGCAAAGCACTCCCCCTTACGCGATTGCCGTTTCGCGCGCTGCCCTTTTTCTTAAAGCAGGCGAACTTCTCAAAGAGAAGGGGATTGAACAGCAAGGTGCCGCATGGATGGAGGCTATCGACAAAATTGCCAATTATCCCGACTGGCTTTCTCCTAAAGCCTTAGGCATGCTCCTTAACGCCTTAAGCCTGGTCTACCCCCTGCTAGAGCAAAGCCCCTGGAAAACACTCTTATCTTTTTTGGGAGTGGTGTGGCATTCCCATTTAGGCACCTATGTGGGACCTCCTTATCAAGTATTTCAGTCCAAAAATGAGCCCCAAGTAACCCTTCTCGATCATTACATGGGCGGGTACGAAGGCCTTTTTTCCAAGCGTGCGTTGCGCGAAAGCCATTTGCATCTAGAAGCCGCCATGGTTTATTTGACCGATGATCTGGTCCCACAAAGTCATTATCCCGACCAATTTGGCCTCATCTCTGTCGGTGTGCCTTGCGAATTCTTTAAGGGTGAAAATTCAGCTTACACCTTTTTTAACGGCAAACCGACAACTCTTCCAAACAATCTGGAAAAGGGATTTCACCACGCCCTGTTTTTCTGGGGCGACCGGGACAATCTCCACACGATGGACATCCAGCGCGCCCGTGTTGGGGCTGTCGCTTGTCGGGTGATTCCAAATGGAGTTGAGGTGCTGTTCACCCTCGATGCCGAGCTTCCTGATGAGGATAAAGAGCGCAACCGGGAGATCATCGTCGCTATCGATCGCTTCCCCGAATCCTCCTTTACAGTCGATGGCCACGTCTCCTCCGTATTTCAGCTCGGACAAGAGCTCATCGTTGATGAGCGCTACTCTCTGAAATTCGAACTACGATCCGGAGAGGGAAAGTTCCTGGGGCATCGGATGCCCGGGAACCGCTTCTCCCAAGTGGCCATCGGGGAAAACAACCGCTACGATGCCTACGATTGGCTCATTTTTCTGCGCTGCATTGCTCGGCAAGGGCCCTGTAAGATGGCTTTGATCATTCAAAAGATTAATATAAATTAGGATAGACATATGCAAGTTGCTCAATCTTTTTTTAGTGCGCAACCAACGTCATTTACGCGTCGGATACTCACGACACCATTCTATGTGCACACTTTTTGCCCTACGGATCAACCATTCACATCCTTCGAAGATCTTAAGGCTCGCATTCGTGACTTTAAAGATAGCTCGTTGGGTGTCCGTTTTGTCGCGTATTCAATGGCAAGAGCGGTTTTTACCCTTTTCGTTTTGACGCCGGCAGCTACGTTAGGGTTCATGTGGAACGGGTTGTCGGCCTTGGCCACCATGGTCTCTTTAAAAGGGCATCAATTCGCGCGTGCGGATATGTCAAAGTTAGATGCCCTTCAAGAGAGGATTGACAACTATGTAGAAGCCCTTTTAGAAGATTTGAGCCTCGCTCAAATCCCTTTTTCCATTTTAGCTGAGAGAGGTGTTTCCCTTTTGCAATCTAAGTTTGTGAAGTTAGGGAGTTATGGCAAACAATTTGAAGCGCAACAAGTACACAAGATGCTTTTCCTCGCCGTTTTATACCGGGCTTTGTTCGTATCCTGGGCCGCTTTCCAAGTTTTTGATAAAATTTATAAGAATTCCATTCGACCCACGCATCTTTTGGCTCCCTTGTTGGAATCGACCCGAAAATCGGAAGAAGAGGGCGTAAAGATAGTGGAGGGCATGAAAGTAGCCCTCCTCTTGATCCATGAACTTTATGCGGGAGGGTGCATAAGAGACCAACCCACGGTATCTTTCCGATCAAAACCAAAAGATCTGCTCCAAATCCTGGGTCCATTGCAAAATAGCCTTCCGATTCAGACGATGCAACAGAACATTGCAGATGCATTGGCTGCGTTGCAGCTACTTGAGACAGTTTCGAAGCGAAAACTGACTATTGAAGAAGTCAAGGAAGCTGAAAAGTACCTTTATGGGCAAATCTGGCATAGAATGCATGAATTAGAATTAGTGCTTGCCTCAGAGATCGTTTTTAATATTTATCCGTTCATGACGGATGAGCAACGCCGCCCCTCCTACTCTTTTCCACTCGATGTGTCGAACGTGTGTCTTGCTCTCGAAAGAGCTGGACTGCAAGTGACTTATCAGGAAAAAATCGAACAGCTAGAATGTTTGGAACGGGCAATAAACGCGTATCGAGCCTGTTACCGCCACGTCGATGGGAATCGAGTGTTGGAGAGCGAAACTACGTTAGATGAGTATGAAATGCTACGCGAATTGCAAAGCGGATTTGTTGAGCGGCTTCGAAGATTAGAAGTGGACGCTGTCGATTGCATCATTGACTTAAACGCGCTGATCTTCAAGTTCGATAACGGTAAAACGGGGGAAAATCAGATTTTTCAGGTCAATTATGACCTGCCGCTTCCGTTTGGGGCAGCAAAAGCAGCCGCAAATCAAGTGATAGCGGCAATCGGAGATGGCGGGGATCAAGATTTGAAAGGGAAATTCCAAGAATTGTTAGAAAGTTTTGAAGGGTGCGAATCTAGTATTTCAAGCGCTAGGGAACAGTTGAACTTCCTCGTTTCGCTTTTCAATGGGCGTACTAAACCCGATGGATTTGATGAGAAGTATGGAGAAGAGTTGTGGCAAATACTATCAGATCCCTATTCTGATACTTATTTATTTCTGGATTTGGATGAGAACATTCGCGATCTCGAATGCGAAATTGTAAAGACTGTAAGAGAAATCAATTCGGAGATTGTCAAATTAAATGGTATTTTTCAGAAAGAGAACCCACAAATTCCTTTCTCTTACCCGTTCAATCTATTTAATCTAGCTCTCATGAGCGCAATGGATGAGTTTAAGACGAATACTTCTGGGGAGCTGTCTAATAAGCGTTTACTGGAATTGTCTGCCCAGTTGCATGAAAATCAGATTCGTCTGAGAATTTATCGAGATTTGGACTTGCGGGCAGCTGATGAGGGGTGGAAACAACCACCCGTTTATACCGATCGGAACGAATATCAAAGCTGGTTTGAAGGTCAAGGCAATTTAGAGTCTAAAGAATGATCAGTGGGGGTTTCAAGGAGTTGTTGCTTTTCGCTCTGGCTGTGCTGTTGGTGGGATGCGCAACGCCTAAGTCTCAAGCGTACCGGGAGATGTATGCTCATCTGGAGCAACAGCTCGGTTCTGCAAAACCGATGAGCTGGTCCGATTTCTTTCTCGTCATTCTCGTCGATGCCAAACACCTCGATTACACCGATTGCCATTCCTTTATTACGACAGTAGCCAAACACCCGCGCGACTGGAGCAAGGAGGGGGATGTAGGGCATGCGTGGGTCTATTTGCAAGGGGTTATCGATGGGGAACCGGTGTTTATCGAAGGGGGAGTGTCGGGAGAAAGGGGGCTCTTTCAAGCGCAATATCTCGATGGGATCATGAACTACATCGATTACGGGTATGCCAATCCGACTCCAGAGCAGCTGTGCAACCCCCGCTATGAACCAAACCCAGTTAGATACTTGTGGACAACGCAACACGACGGCTTTTTTCAGTGGGGCCCAGGCAGGCACCGGCCCTCTTATGCCGCTAAGGTCGAATTGACAGAAGAGCAGTTTTTACAGACGCTACAATTTATAGAGACGTACGATTATAGCCACTACGCCCTTGTGGGGAGCCAGTGCGCTTCCTTTATTACGCAAATCGGTGCTCTCAATAGCCTCGACTTGGATACGACAGTTTATTTGCCGCTCGATTCGTGCATAGAAATTGGAGGAGAGTCGATGCGCTTGTGGACCGATCCCTGCTTTTCTTTGCTGCCCCTGTCCTCTCCCGATATGCTGGAAAGAAAATTGATGGAGCTCGTTGCAGAGAGGCAGGCCGAACCGGCTTTGCAGTGGTACCTAAAGACCCATCCAGAACCGCTTCAGAAGCGTCTATCACGGGCTGGACAGTCGGTATACCGCTTTCCAAACCGCTATGCACGCTTCCTCCGGATGAAACAAGCTTCCACAGACCGTTCAGAAAAGCGTGAGTTATAGAAACTTGCTCTATAACTCATAAAATGGCATAATTATGAGTTATAGAACAGAGGTCTATAACTCATGCGCTGGAATTGGGAACTGGCCGATTGGCCGCAATTTAAATACGATCCAGAGCCTATCTTGCAAAAAGAAAGACAATTTCTTTTGGGTGCGGGGAGCTCTATTGCATTTTTAAAAAACATCAGTGAGCCGGAATACAGGCAGTTTACTGTAGAAATCTTAAGCGCTGAAGGGTTGGAAAGTTCGAAAATTGAGGGAGAAATTCTCGATAGAGAAAGTTTGCAATCTTCGATCAAACGCCACTTTGGAATCAACCCCTCACTGAAAAAGGAACCTCATAAAGAATCCCAAATGGCAAAGGTGCTTTGCGATGTTTATAAAACGTTTGACAAGCCCCTAACCCACGAGATGCTCTGGAATTGGCACGCCATGCTATTTGATGAACAATCTCATATTGAAGACAAGGGAAAATACCGCGAACATGCTGAACCAATGCAAATCATTTCCCGGCACCTTGGTGCTCCACGGGTCTTTTTTGAAGCACCCCCATCTTCAAAGGTTCCAAAGGAAATGGCATTGTTTGTTGCCTGGTTTAATTCAAAAACCACTTCTGAATCAATTTTAGGGAGGGCAGCGCTTGCTCATGTTTACTTTGAAAGCATCCACCCCTTTGAAGATGGCAATGGTAGAATCGGCCGCGTCATTGTAGAAAAAATCCTGTCCCAAGGGATCGGGAGACCTATTTTAATCGCGGTTTCAAAGATTCTTTCAAAGAGGAAAAAGGAGTACTATGCAGCTCTTCAGAAATGCAACCGCACATTAGAAATAGATCATTTCGTTCAGTTTTTTGCAGCAGTGATTTTACAAGCTCAAGAAGAATCGATGAAATTCCTCCACTTTTTGATTGAAAAGTCAAAGATGTTGACGGCTCTTGCAGGTAAACTTAATCTTCGCCAAGAAAAGGTTCTGTTAAGACTATTTGCAGAAGGCTTAGGTGGCTTTCAAGGGGGCTTGAGTGCTGAAAAGTACATCAGCATGACAAAAGCCTCAAGAGCAACTGCGACGCGCGATCTGAACGATTTAATCGAGCTTAAGGTTTTAAAGAAAACTGGAGAGCTTCGTCACACACGCTATTGGTTGAACCTAAATCAGTAGTTTCCGGTGATACAAGATTGGCACGATCGCAAGCGGCAGGATGGTCAAGGTGATCGCATATCCTGGTGATCATGCCGCTTGCGATCTAGGATAAACACTTTCATCGTCTTGGGAAATGGTCTGTGACGAGGATGTCGTGGTAGCCGCCTACAGAAACTGTAATCCATGATCCATTCAAGAGGGCAGCTAGGAGGAGCTCAGTGGCCTCCAGTGGCATCTTGAGGCGTTGTCCTCCTTGAAGCCGATCGGCCTCAAAGAAATACTCGTTGCTATCGATGCAAACATGGACAGTAGAAACGCATGGATTGTCTCCACAAGGAAACTGCAGAGTTATAGAATTGAGAAATAGCGTTGTCGTTTCATTGCCAATTAGAAATTCAGCTTCGATTCCAGAAAATGGATCACTGGGCTTTAATACTGTTCGGGTATAGGTCGTACAAGGATACGAAGCTTCGATTGCGCTGGTTTCCCAGGCGCGATTACACGGATTGCAGCTGAATAGAAACGAAATAAGGAAAAGAGCAGAGACTCTTTTCCCATATCGATACAACGTCACAACACCAAACTAACTTGATTTAGTTGTGCGCGTGGCAGTGGCTGTGTCCAGAGGTGTTTTGGACGGCAACGGCAATGATCGCAACCAGAGCAATTGTACCAAGCGCGATAGCTGGTGCTAAGCTGGTTGAACGGCAGCATTGGTCGTATCCATCTCCACCTGTGTCGCAGCAGAATTCATCTGCTTGAACGTTGAGTGGGGAGCTCATCATCGCTACAATAGCCCCTACAGCCAATAATTTCTTTGTGAGTTTCATGTTTTCTCCTTATACAGAACAGGGTGTTGGTGTTGTTAAACTTTCGATATTGTTATATGTCACATTTTGGTTATTTTAAGCAAATACTTTTTTGCGACGATCCATCATGTTCAATCCGTAGCGATTTCAATGCATTGAAAAAGTCTTTGTAGAAGACAGGAAATTCATCCTTTAACGAAGCAGCGGTCAAGATGTAGATTTTGTCATCGTACTTGATCATCGCATGCATCATTCTGACATCGCCCCATTCGTTGTGCATGTCAGCTTGCGAAAGACTTGCTGTTCCCGCTTCTGTTTGGAGAGTTCCGAGCGACTTCCATTGGATCCCTTTCGCATCGTTGATCGACTTAACACGCTTCAGATACTCCTTCAGCGTGCCTGTGAAGTGCTCGCTACCTACTCCTAGATTCATCGAAGGGGGAAATGTGTAGCTCCCTTTGCCGACGACCATCACCTTGACTTTTGGCGGTAGCGCGTTTGCCTCGGCAAAGCGCCAGCCAGGTGGCGGAGTGAATTTTACAGAATAAGTTTTGTGTGCCTCATTTTGTAGCAATGTGGGCTCGGATGTATGGAGCGTTGAGCTTGTGAGCAAGCAAAAAAACAGGAATAACTTTCTCAATTTTTTCATGATTTTCATAATTTTTACTTTTTTAATTCCTTAAATGGTATTATCCACGTCCGATTTAACCGATGTAGGGCAT
>Ga0207072_1015_pt1 | contig 65270 bp, 57 predicted proteins | sample Alteio_BWMinHeat_68_FD_153570 | JGI IMG/M metagenome (GOLD analysis project Ga0207072, IMG submission 153570) | Enriched cells from forest soil in Barre Woods Harvard Forest LTER site, Petersham, Massachusetts, United States -... | ecosystem: Environmental > Terrestrial > Soil > Temperate forest >... | reverse complement strand
TTCTCTGAGTTGCGAAGGATAACATTCATCATTAATCACTAGAAAAAATAAAATCTTCTCAATAACGATATTACCAAAAAGCGATTCGAGCGTAATCAACCACCTTTTTTGGTTATAATACCAATTTATTTGGTGGTTGTCAAATTCGCTCTAACGAGACTGAGCAGAGTCGTACAGGCCCAAATTGTGGACTCCAGCGAAAAAACGATTCTATGTCTGTCCTTGTAGATAAGGACAGGTTTATTAATTTTTATCATTATAAGGAAGGAAAGCTAAAGGAACAATGGGTAACTTGTATTGATGGCTCGTCGCCTTGATTTTACATATAGAGTTTTTTAAACTCTTCAAAGGTAACTAAGACTTTGCTAGTCAACAACGAGAGATTGTCCCCTAGTTTTACCGAGACCGAAATGTCGCGTTCGTCAAAAAAATCATCTAGTATTCTCTGTGCTCTTTTCAACTCTGCCCTATTAGCAAATTCTTTTGTTGCCAGATAGGTACTGAGCATGTGATCTTCATTCGACAGTGAATCTTCATCGATTTCGTAAACGATATAGCTTTGAATTGGACTAAATGAGTCGATACTCATGGACTCTCCTTGTGTAGTAATCTAACTACAATAAAAAAACACTATAAAAAAAGCAACAAAAAACAACTAACAAGATTATATTTTTGAAAATATACATTTATTGTTATTATTAAAGTTAGTTAGTACTAGTTTAATAATTGGTTAAAATATGAATACAAACTCATATAATCTAACAAATGAACACTACGTATTAGATATTCAGGTAGGAAAAAATCAGGAAGCTACAGCATTTTCAGTCAAAACTCCGTTTGGGAAGGTCGAGGTTCTTCACAGTAAGGAAGAACTACTAGACTTTATCCATGAGCAGAGAAAACTAATTCTAAACTGGACCCCTTTGGAAAATAGTGGAATTATCAACAAAGGTAGGGTTATTCAAGAGATGTCACATAATCTCAATGCCATCACCTCAAAAGTGGAGAATGTTCTTACACAAACCGAATCTTTGGGATATGTAGCAGAATTCGTGAACAACAGGAGAGAAGGCGCGGAGAAAAGCCTGGCCCATTATGCTAAGTCATTAGCTTCAGATATGGCTTCTCTTACAAATAAATATCACTCTAAACAGGCTAAAGAACTCCTGGATAAACATTTAAAAGAACCCATCCAGGAGCATCAACTCTATCTAATGCGAGAAGCTCTTCAGGTAATACTAGACTTAGAGGATGTAAACTCTTTCGAAGATATGTACTCGCTCTACTCGTTTCCTCCAGGAATGGATCCAGTTCCTGTCGGTGAGGAATCTAAACAAGACGAAGTTGAATTACGTGCTGGTTTGAATTCGTTCATCCAATTTGCCATAGGTTCACGCGCAATAGATCTGCTTATTCCCGAAAGTAAATTCCCTATGCAACACCACGTGCTTAAAGAATTTTATAGTGATGAGAGTCACCCGATGGATTTGCAAAGATTTTTAAGAACAGAAAGCAAAACACTAACTGTCACTACTGTCTTAAAAAATTTAACTCAGGCAATGGAAAATGAAATTATTAAAAACCACGATGTATTTAAAGGTGATTTTGAGCACAACTTTAACCCCTTTATTCAGAAACTTATTCAAGCGCGTTTGAAGAGTGAAATGAAATCCCTTCTAGATATCGAAACAGTGCAAATGCAAATTTCAAAGCTTCGCGAAAACCAAATCAACTATTACAGCAACAAGATAGGAATAGAGAATGAAATGATTCAATCAAACTACACTTTCTCTACACCTACAGAGCAAAAGGGAATATATCTCTATGAAAAGGGCCAAGAGCCTGAAGCGATGAAAATAGATATCAAAACAAAATTCATGAAAGACAAAGAGAATAATGTCGTCTACCTGCGTGTTCCGGATGCTGACAACAGAGTAGTCAGGATGTCTGCTACGGGGTGGAAAGAGTTGAAAAAAATTCAAAAAAAGAATGCAAATGATCTTATAGAAGTGAAAAATCGGCTGGAAACTCTTTTTAAAGACGAACCGAATAAAAGAGTGACCGGTCGCACAAAATCAACCTTAGGGATTTTGGATAAGACAGGCAGGCTTTGCAAATTGACGCAATCAAACCCTGGAATGTTAAATAAATATAGTACCATTCGCGACATCATAGATATTAATGGTATGCGAATTATCTCTGCTGATCCGTCAGAACTGGCCGAAGTCATTGAAACGCTGAAAAAGGAAGGTTTTGAATTTTTAGAGCTTGATAACAAGTACAACACAATAAGAAAACAAGGTGACTACAAAGTCATTCCCACAACTGTAAGGGATCCTGTTACCAATTGTGTTTTCGAGCTGCAGCTTACTACTGCGTCAAGCCTTTCGGTATCAGACCTCAACCATAATGTAAACTATAAGCAAAAAGCTATTGGACTCCCTTTAAACGAAGATGAGAGAAAGTGGGTGGCTATGCTCTCAAAATTCAGTGCTGTAGCAGAGACATTGAATTTGATGGGATACCCAATTCCTCTGACAAAAGAGATGTCTCAAGAATCCATCACTCAATTTTCTAAGAGAGTAGAAGAATTTCTAGGTAGTATAAAATATTAAACTGAAAGGAAAAACTCTATGAATAACATCAACGAAAATAAATCTTCTCAATTCATTGTCTTTGAAGTAGATTCGTTGACAAAAAATGGTACTCAACAAGTGCCAAGCCCCTATCTCGACTCTATGAATTTCAAAACACAAAATGAGTTTATGAAAGCAAAGGATGACGTCATGAACTACCTTGATAACAATGATATTTCATTCTCTGTGAAGCTGGGAAACGACCTTGAAGAGTTAAGACGGGGAGATTTAATAACCTTTAACCAATTTAAAAATATATTTATTGACAAGGAAAAGGGCGGAGAAATTGACAGGTAAAGGGTGCATTAAGAATGTTAGAAAATAGACGGCATGCGGACGCCGTTTGATCTTATGACCTGACCCGTTGATGGGGAATATTCATGAATTACCACTGGATTCGACATAGCAATCGAATAAGTATATAAGGCCTCGCAAATTGGAAGAAGAGACAATAGTGAAAATAAAGGAAGAGCATAAACCGTTATTGCTCCTATACATGCCATTTGGATAAGGGATCCTCTGAGATGCCACTTACACATATTAGCAAATTCTTTTGACTTTTCATTAGGCGCAACAGATTTATTATTCCAGTCGTTATTAATGAATGGCTTTAAATTAGTAGACTTAATTTTTTCTATTAATAACGAAAGCCCGGGCACAAGAACTAAATAAGTTTGGGGTTTATTCCAAGAATAATCAATTTTTCCTAAATATAACATATCTATTCCTAAGTTTTTTAAAGTATTGTAGCACAAATAATAATAAAATGCAAATGAACTATCTTGCTTCTCTTTGCTTAACTCGTGCTCGATTAATTTTTCGGGCAAGGCAAGGGCACGCACACGGGCACGGGTTAAGCAAAGAGGCGGAAAGATTCTTGGTGTCTAATTTTGTGGGGATTTGGTATGATACTTCCTAACCCCTTTGTTTTTTAGGAATCTGCATGCAGGAAATTCTTCTTAATATTGAAAGTAAAGAGATTCGTTATGCCCACCTCCAAAATGGGATCCTTATCGACCTAATCATAGAGCGTAAAAAAGAGCGGCAACTGACTGGCAATATCTACCGTGGACGGGTCACCAATATCCTCCATAATATTCAATCGGCCTTCATCGACATCAACGAAGGCGATAACGGCTTCATCCACATCTCGGATATCATCGAAAATACGAAGAAGTTCGAACAGGTCTTCGACATGGATTTCGACCTAGATTACGATATCAAGGACGATTCATCTAAGTCTCAAAATCAAGACATCTCGCAACTGCTTAAAATCAATCAGCCTGTCCTCGTTCAAGTGGTCAAGGAACCGATCGGCACGAAGGGTGCGCGGCTGACCTCTAATGTCTCTATCGCTGGGCGCTATCTGGTGCTTCTGCCTAACTCTTCGCACCGTGGTGTCTCACGCAAAATCGAAGACCGTCAAGCGCGTGAGCGTCTGAAAAAGCTAATCCGCTCCTTCGAAATGCCTCAGGACATGGGTCTCATCTGCCGTACGGCAAGCAGCCTGGCTACACAAGAGATGCTGATCAATGAAGCGAATGATCTGTTAAGCACCTGGCAACAGATCATGGAAAGCTTTAAGCAATCGGATGAACCTCGTCTGCTTTATGAGGAATCTGGTCTTATTAAACGTGCTGTTATTACTGCTATCGATAAGCGTTTCGACCGTCTGATGGTAGATGACTACAACACTTATCAAACTTGTAAGCGTCTCTGCAGCCGTTACTCTGGTGAACATCCTCTTCGTATTGAGTACTATAGGGATAAGACTCCGATGCTGGAGCGTTTTAATGTGGAAAAGGAGATTGAGAAATCTCTTCGTCGCAAAATATGGCTTCCAAGTGGTGGATACCTATTCTTTGACCGCACAGAGGCAATGCATACGATCGACGTAAACTCGGGCCGTAGCTCTAACGAGAATGCGGACGTGGAAGAATCGCTTGTTCGGATTAACTTAGAGGCTGCAGAAGAGATTGCTCGTCAGCTACGTATCCGCAACATTGGTGGCTTGATCATCTGTGACTTTATAGATATGCGTTTCCGTAAAAACCAGCGTCGTGTTTTGGATAAGCTGAAGGATTGCATGAAGGATGACTCGGCGAAATGCACCATTCTTGGCATGAGTGAATTTGGGCTTGTGGAGATGACGCGTCAACGTAATCGTGGATCTCTTCTTCAAACGCTTTATACGCCCTGTCCTTACTGTAGTGGTGGGGGTATGATTAAGTCTCATGAGAGTGTATCGATTGAGGTGGAGCGTTCGTTAAAGAAGGCGATTACGATGCATCAATGCTTTGCGTTAAGGTTAGTTGTGCATCCTGAGCTGGACAAGTATTTGCAAGTTATTGATAAGCAACATCTTATAAAAATGGCCGAACAGTTAAATGCCTCTCTCGCTTTCGAAAAAGACGACACATTGCATCTCAATGACTACTACTTTCTCTCTGTTACCTCCAATAAGAGGATCGAGGCATGAATGTGGACACTCTAGATTTTGAGGAAATCCTAAAATCTCATACGTCAACAGATAAGCTTCCAAAAGTTCTTCTCGATACTCTCTATGGATTTTATAAGAGCTATTGTCCTGCGCTAATGCAGAATGGCTATTCGTCTGAACAGTGCCATAAGCTGATGCTGACTTTTCTGCAAAAGTTAAATGAACAACTAACCAATCCCTATTCTTTTCCTATCTATCATCGTGCTGTACGTGAACCTTTCGACTATTACAATTTTAGTCACAATTTTATCCGTCCTCTCATTGATATAAAACATTCTACAATCTCTGGACAAGAGCAGCTTGATACAATCGAAAATGCTTTAAAGGCTAAGGAAAATGTGATTTTTCTGGCTAATCATCAGACTGAACCTGACGCTCAAATTATCAACATTCTTCTTGAAAAAAGCCACCCTCTCCTTGCCGAAGAACTCATTTATGTGGCTGGTCACAGAGTTGTAAATGATCCTTTAGCGATTCCTTTAAGCCTCGGATGCAACCTTCTCTGTATCTGGTCTAAACGGCACATCGAAAATCCTCCTGAACAGAAAGCTGTAAAACTTGAGCATAATCGTCGCACACTTGTGACAATGCAACAGCTGTTAAATGTGGGAGGGAAAGCGATCTATGTTGCTCCTAGTGGTGGCCGTGACCGTCCTAATGCTGCTGGCATTTTGGATATCTCTCCTTTTGACTCTACTGCAGTTGAGACCTTTTTTCTCTGTGCTCGTAAAGCTACACGCCCCACGCATATCTATCCAATGGCATTGGCAACCTACGCTCTAATGCCTCCTCCTGATCAGGTGTTGAAGGAGCTTGGAGAACCGCGCTTCACCAGGTTATCTCCTGTACATATGAGTGTCGGCACTGAAATTCCTATCTTAGACCTTTACAATCATCCTGCAGATGGAGACAGGCGTCAACAACGTGAATGGCGCACACAGCAGGTTTGGCAGCTTGTGAGAACATTATATCATCAAATCCAGAGACTTTAGTATGAACATCCTCCGTTTTTCGATCTGTGTAGCTGTTTTGAGTGTTCAATTTTTATTTGGAGCTGACTATGTGGTCGTTCCAGATAAGGCCACTGTTCTGATGCTTTCGAATAGTCTTAAAGACCGTAAGACACTGAAATTACGCTTAGAAAATGGTCTTCAAGTTTATCTTATCTCTGATCCTAATGCTGAACAGTCTGCAGGGGCACTCGTAGTAGAAACGGGAAGCTGGGAAGAACCTGTTAACAATCCTGGATTAGCTCATTTTTTGGAACATATGCTCTTTTTGGGTACGGTCTCCTATCCTGATGAGGGAGGTTACCATCGCTACATTGCCCAGCATGGCGGCATGGATAATGCCTTTACAGCTAACGATGAGACAGCCTACGTATTTAGCATTAACAATGATGCGCTTGGTGGGACTTTAAAGCGATTTGCTAGCTTTTTTAAAGAGCCGCTCTTTAACCCTTCTGGTGTATCGCGTGAACTGCACGCTATCGATCAAGAGTATGCTAAAAATGTCGAGAACGATAACTTTCGCGTGCAGCATGTTTTAAAAACTATTGCTAAGCCTGACCATCCTGAAAACTTGTTTCATATGGGAAATAGCCAATCATTGGCAAATACGTCGCCCGAAACTTTAAAAAAATGGTTTCAGGAGCATTATAGCGCTAATATTATGAAGCTGATGGTCTACTCTTCTGTTCCTCTGGATACTTTGACAAAGATGGTTGTCGAGGATTTCAAAGGAGTTCCTACAAATAATCGTCAGCCGTTCTCCGTGGAGCAGATGATTTTGCCTGAAAATGGTAGTGGCCAACTTATTTTTATAGAGCCTATTCAAAATACGCGTGAGCTGCATCTTCTTTGGGAACTACCTAATCGTTTTGCGATGATGATTGATTCACATCCTGGCAAAATTGTTTGCCATATTTTGGGTCATGAGGGTAAAAATAGCTTGCTGGCTGAGCTTAAAAAGGAAAATCTGGCGACAGGAGTCTCTTGCGGCATTATTCCAGAATCTCGTAATCATCACATGCTTGACATTCAAGTAGAATTAACCGAACAGGGCCTTAAAAAGTATGCTACTGTTGTAGAACGTGTGTATCAAACGATTGCGTTAATGCGTGAACAAGGTATTCCACCCTCTTTAATTGAAGAGGTTCAAAAGCAAGCTCTGTTAGATTACCAGTTTCAAGAGAGACGTCAGCCCTTTAAAGAGGCGATGTACCATGCTATCCGGCTACCTAATGAAGATCTTTCGACCTACCCAGAGCAGAGTGAGTTGATTTCTCGGCAAGATCCACAAGCCATTAATGCATTAATTCAAGTATTGAAGCCTGAAAATGGCCGTGTGATTATTTTGGCTCCTTCCCGCGAAACTAAAATTAAGACTACAGAACATGAGCCATGGCTTGGAGTAGCTTATACAGTTAAGCCAGTACCTAAGACCCATTATACAAGATGGTTAGAAGCAACCCCAAATTCAAATATTACCTTTCCGGAAGTGAATCCTTACTTGCCCAGTAATTTTAAAGTGCTTGAGTCGAATGCTCCGGCCTTGTCTTCGGGAACATTGCCGCTTAATAGAGGAGTTCCCTTAAATCCGAAAGTATTGGGTAATGAGACTATAAGTAAAGTCTATTATGCACAAGACACCTTGTATAGAGTGCCAAAAGTAAATTTTATTTTTACCATAAGAACGCCTGAAATTACACCTACAAACCCCAAAAGCATTGCTTTGGCGGAATTGTACACTAAGTGTGTTCAAGATTCATTGAGTGATGTGACCTATCATGCAGACCTTGCAGGTTTAAAATTTGTGATTAAAGGGGCTGATAACGAAAATGGCATTCGTTTGCAAGTTCAAGGATACAGTGACAAGGCTCCTAAGTTTTTTGACGCTATTTTGGAGAATTTAAAAAACCCTTCTAATGACGAAACCTTATTCAATCAATATAAAGATAACCTTCTCCGTAGCTATGCTAATAAGGCCTTAGATTCGCCTTTAGATCAATCCTTCATTGTTTTGAAAGCTATTTTATACAAAAACTTTGCTACGCCCAAAGAAAAAGAGATGGCTCTAAAAAAGACTACTTTTGAAGAGTATCAGACGTTTGTAAAAAATTTGTACACTTCTCACTATATTGAAGGGGTTATTTATGGCAATATCTCTCTGAATGATGCTTCTAAGGTAACCGAAAATCTGCTTGCAGCATTTCCTGGTACACCTTATCCCCCTTCTCAACACTATCACAAAGAACTTCTTCATCTATCAGATAACAGCGGCCCCTACTACCTGGATGAAAATGTACCCGCTCAGGGAAATGCAGCTATGCTTGCTATTGAGGGAAGTGAATTTACTTATGAGAATCGAGCCGCTCAACAGATTTTGCTCCAAGCCATCCGAGAAGCATTTTATAATGTCTTGCGCACGCAGCAGCAGACCGGATATCTGGTTTATAGCGGAGGTGAAGAGGTTGAAGGTGAACTGATTGACTATTTTGCCGTTCAATCTAGCACACATGATAGCCGTGAACTACTTTCACGTTTTGAGCTTTTCATTGAAGATTATCTGAGAGATCTTACTACGACAGAGATTCCACAAGAGAGGTTTGATATCTTAAAATCTGCCCTGATGGAACAGATGCGGCAGCCCCCTAAAGATTTGGATAGTATGGCAGAATTAATCAATGAATTGGCATTTAACTATTTCGGGATTTTTGACCGCCCAGAAAAGCGCATTGATGGGTTTGAGAAGCTAATATATAAAGAATTTGTCCCCTATGCTAAAGAGTCGCTGGGTCAGGACAATACGCGACGTCTAGGCATTCTTTTAAGAGGGGCATTTCCCGAGCAAGGACCTCTTTTCTACAAAAAAGTGCGCAACCGCTCAGCTTTACGCTCAGAAGGCAAATACCTCCCCGACCACCGCCGTCCGTAACTAAGGAAAATTAAACGCAAAGGCGCAAAGTCGCAAAGAAAAGAATATAATTATATTTTTTCTTTGCGACTTTGCGCCTTTGCGTTTAATTTAAAGAACGACGCCTTTGTAGACGAGGGCTCGAGGGGGATCGAGAGTGACGAGTTGGCCTTCGCGAAGAATTCGTAGGGCATCATCGGCTCTAACTAAGACGGGTTTGTCGAGCTCTTTAGACATCTCCATTAAACTTAGCTCTGAATCTAGATCATCAATATGATTTTGTAGAATAACGCCTCTTGAAGCTTCTACATAGGGCAAGTAGCGTTCGTCACACTGTGTAATAACGATGATCTTATCCGCTGCTGCATATTCTGGATTAACCTGTGGATCAATGATTATATTGACATTGCCGTAGACTTTGCTTCCTGTGCCGCAATGTCCTCTGACTAACACATTGCCGATGTTTTCTACCATAAGCGTATTGGTGGTTCCGGCAACTCCAAAAGGTGAACCAGCAGTAATGACTGCCAGATCGCCATAGCTGACATAGTTTTGGGCTAATGCTGACGAACTGACTCGTGTAAAACCCTCCATCACGCTCTTGACGCTATGCTCTAGCATGGGTATGACTCCCCAATAGAGGGCCATCTGATGGTAGCTCTTGATATTAGTTGTCATGGCAATGATGGGCATACTGGGCCGTAGCCTTGAAATCAGCCGGGCACTTGATCCTTTAGTTGTAAATGTGAAAATGCATTTAGCGCCTGTGCTATAAGCGGTTTTTACAGCTGCTAGGCTTACTGCTGAAGGCACATCATGGTAAACGAGTCCACTATGATGATTAAAAAATGCGCGGTAATCGAAATCTTTTTCGGCCTCTTCGATGATATCGCGCATCATATTCACGGTTTCTATGGGATATTTGCCAACAGCTGTCTCACCGGACAGCATCACTGCTGAGGAACTATCGTAAATGGCATTAGCCACATCTGAGGCTTCCGCTCGAGTTGGGCGTGGATTTTGTATCATAGACTCGAGCATTTGTGTTGCTGTGACGGAGAATTTTCCGGCCAAATAGCTCTTCCTGATCATCATCTTCTGCAGGCGGGGCACTTGGCTGATGGGTACTTCTACGCCAAGATCTCCGCGTGCTATCATGATGCCATCGGCCATCTGTAGTATGCTGTCAAAATTGTCTACGCCCTCATTATTTTCTATTTTGGCAAGAACGAGTGTATCTGACTTTCCGCAATCCTGTAAAATTTTGCGTACATCTAAAACATGTTTTGCTGAACGTACAAATGAAGCTGCAATAGCGTCAACATCGTGTACACAGCCAAAGCGTATATCGTCGATGTCTCTATCGGTGACGGCTGGTAGGGAAAGGATGGTATTAGGGATATTCACGCCTTTGCGTGTGCGGATAGTACCTCCATTGTCAATAGCTACAACAACTCCCTGATCTGTTGTTTCGATGACTCTGGAGGAGATATAGCCGTCGTCAAATAATACCTTTACACCAGGTTCTAAATCATTGAGGATATAAGGAGGATCAATGTGGACACGCTCTTTATCACCTTCGCACTCTTCTGGAACTAACAACCATTTCTGTCCTTTTTCGAGCTCAACAGCATCATTTTTGATTTTTCCAATGCGTATCTCTGGACCTTTCGTATCGAGTATGATAGCTAGTGGGACTCCTCGGCTTTGGCGAGCTTCCTTGAGCATGTTGATAGATACTAGGTGCTGATCATGAGTGCCATGACTGAAGTTTAGGCGTGCGACATTCATCCCTGCGTCAATCAGAGAGAATATTTTATCTAAGGTTGAGACGGAAGGGCCTATTGTGCAAATAATTTTTGTGCGTATCATGGCAGTATGCTCCTATTTCTTTCATACCTGAAATCAAAGAAATAAGCCAGAATTTGACAGGCAATAGTTAATTGACTATAGATAGTATTTAAGAGTAACTGGAGATTGTACCTATGCATTACGTGCGTGCTCTATTTTTTGTGGCGCTTCTATCGGTCTCTTCCCTGCTGAATGCAGAGATTGAACAGGTGATTGTCCGCTGGAAAAATGAGGTTTGCACAGATGCATGCAACGCTCTCTTAGAAAAGAACTTTAGAACTATACCTGGGGCTGCAGAAGTTAGTATGGATCCTAAAGCTGGACGGGCTGTCATCCGCTGGAAGCCTAGAGTGAAATTCCGTTACTCTGATATTAACCTAGCTATGCGCACTGTTGGTGTCCATTTTATCGATATTGCTGTCAAAGTAAGAGGGACTGTTTCTCACATAGGCAGAAAGATCGAGTTGGATTCTATCGGTGACGATACTGTTTTTAATCTTTTCAGCCCTCTACAAGTTCAGCCAAACCGCACTATGACGCCGGCTAACGTAGATTCTTATTCAATCGACCCTGAGACTTCAAAAAAGCTTATCGATTCAGAAACAGGATTTTACGTTGTGTCGGTTTCAGGAATGCTCTTAATGCCTGACCGATCTCCTCCTAATTACCTCATTATTGAGAGCATTGAGGGTGGAGCCCCTGCACCACAACAACCTGTTCCTGCTGCAAGGTCTGGGCAGCGTACAGGTACTGGACAGCGTGCAGGTACTGGACAGCGTGCAGGTACTGGACCAACACCCTCTACTACTCAACGTGGAACAGCATACCCTAACTTAAGTAGTCCTTTGTGAGATAGTTTATTTTCTCAAGACTTTTGCCTCACTCGTAGTTTTTAAACTTTCGATCGAGAGGTCAGAATGTCTATAAAAAGTGACTCTTTTACTATTTTCGATGCTTCAAAAAATAGCGAGGTTGTTGAGCAAGTTAAGCCTGGGCAAAAAATGCCTCTCATCCCCTCTTTAAAGCTATCAAATCCTCTACATTGGGCCAAGGACCGCCATGATTGCAGCTCTCCCTCTCTATTGTCAGCACGCCCTATGACTCCTTTGTCAGAAATAAATCTCTCTGCAGATGATCTAATCTGTCAGAGGCGCATGCGTAGCTTTTTGCAGAATGTGCGCAATGCTACAGATCATGATACGCTTTATACTGCTTTTGAAACTTGTCCGCATTCAAATAGTCAAATTTCAAATTGGATTCATAGTGGCTACGAATCATTAAATATTCTTTTACAAAAGCCTAAAGAATATCCCTGGATGCAGATTTCTGCTCTTTCGAATCCACAGGTTATGGAGCAATTAATTATTTTGCAGTCTATTCTTGAAAAGCCTCCTTATGAAAAAATGAGTCAAGAAGTTGACTTTATTCTAAAGTATGCCTTGAGTATTGCAGCGGAAAAGAAAGAGGGATATGAAGAAATAGGCAAATTACTATTTGTTGCTGACAAAAATCCAAAGGGTTTATTAGAGCAATCATTCTTCTGGAGAGGACGTGAGTTTGTTGATTGGATCAATAAGAGTTTGTTTCACGAGTTTCACCGGATAAAAATTGAACTTAAGAACCATTACGAAGCTCATACAAAAACTGGAATTCAACCAGCAGATTTAGCGATTAAAGTACTGTTGACAAAAGAAATTAGCCAGCTTTTATTGACACAAGAGGGGTACCTTAATGCTGGATTAATCGGGCTAATTGAAAGCACTTTTGTAGATCCTGCCGTAAAGGATGTACAGGTAGATGTTGAGCTTGTTTCTAAACTCGGCATGCTTCAACGCTGCCCACATATTAGGAATTCTTTCTTTACAATAGGCATTCCTTCTTCACCAAAATCTTCGGCAAGTACTCTTATTCACTCTACGTTAGAGACCACCCAGCAAATATCTAAAAACGAGACCATTCTTTCTGCATTAACAGCTTATCTTTCTCACTTACGCCAAGGGCCTGCAGGATCATGTTTTACAACTTCTTTAGCTATAAATATGTTAGCAGCAAGGCCTGAAGAGTGTATTAAAGATTTTAATGCCCTATTAACTGAAAATGCTCTCACACGCACAGTAGATGGGATTAAAATACAGTTTCCCTTTTTGTTAAATGCGTTTGATGAATATATCAATAAAAAAATTAAAGTTGATGGGTATGGAAAAATCATTCAAGAAAGTGAAAAAACAGCTTATTTGTGGGAAGCTCCTGGCTTGATTGCTGCTGGAAAGGCTATGGGAGTTAGCAATCTTAAATCTGTTTTATTGGCTCTTCTTAATCAGAACATAAAAAAGTCTCAGAAATATGTGGAATTGAGTCCTGATTTTATTATTCATGCAATGGCTTATTCCTCAGAGATGCATCAAAGAGGTGTGTTGGCATTTGAATCTCAAGTGGGAAATCCTCTTTTACATGCGTGGGAGAACTCTATAGCAGGAATGGCAGATTCGACAGAATCAGGAGCAATTAAATTGGCTATTATCAATACAACGTTAAGTGCATTGATTCCGCAATTGAATTATTCAAAGCATTTAGTTGATAGTTTTTATGCGAATCTGAATTCAGAACTTAATAAATCTGTACGCTTACAATATGATCCTACTGCGGGGAGTGAAAAAAAAGGCAGAGATAACCGTTCTAATTTTGGTGGTTTTGTTCTTTATGACAGAAATGATTCAAACAAGATTACAGAGTGGATTCGTGTAGATTCTCCACAAGCCTATCAGAAGTTTATCTTAAAACAGAGTCTGAAGGCTGCGGAGAAGCTTCCACAAACGGAGGGTTTAAAAGAGAGCTTGGAAGTGGAAATTTTATCAAATAAATTTTTAAATTATGCCATTCGTTCTATGCATCACCGCAATCAATCCTTAAGCAATCCATTAGATTCTATCAATGAACTTAAACATACTCCTTGGATGGTTCTAGGAGGTAATAATCCAAAAAAAATTCTTAAAATCTATTTAGAGCTGGATCAGCTCCCTACCACTGAAAAATTTCTGCCTGTAAATGCTCAACACTTGCTTGAAAAGGTCATTGAATTGGGAAAAAACTCTTCGCATAAACCCGGAGAGTTAAAGAATCCCTACTTGATCACCCCTGTACGTACGCCAGGAATACACTCCTTTTCTTTGATGCTTGGCCATCCAACCTTAATGCATGCATGGGAAAAAGATGTTGATTCTGGACAATGGATGCAAAACTCTGTTATTGAACCCGGATTACAAATAGCTAATTCAATGGCTGATACCCAGCTAAAAACTAAACTGATTGATTACTGTATTAAGAACTTTTTTGTTGGACGCAACAGCCAGCATTTTCTCAACAGATATTTAAATTTTCCTGCTGACCTTACAATACAGGAGTTTCGCAACCATCTTAGCTCTGCTCTATCTGATTCCTTGCCATCCTCAAAAAAAATTTTTTCTAAAAGAGAAAGGTTAATTGATACAGAAATATACCACTTACTTCCTACAGAAAAACAGAATATCTTAGAAAATAGTGCGGTGCATTTTGCTGATACGAACTGGTATGAGGGTATTCATGATGTACATTTCTGCTTTGTGGTTAATCCTGGAACAGGCAAATTGGAAATCTGGGAAGTTAGCGATGATGGGAAACAGCTCGATGCGGCTGATCAATCTTGGTTAAGCGACCATGAATGGGAAATTTACGAGCCCTTTTTTCTTGAAAAAGAGCATATAGACACCCAGACTATATCGTAGTGGAGGTAATCATGATGACTACAAACTTGCCACAACAAATTATTACGGTTGGAAAATACTGCTTTCAATGCTTTGGGATACTTCCGGAAAAGCGCAGGATTGTGGTTGAAGATCGAAATTTTTTATCACTATTCCAGCTAACTCAATCGTTTCCAGAGCTTTTGCATCATCCTTCAGCGCTAGCTCAATGTGCAAATTTTTTATTCATGGGTGATACTTTTCGAGTGATTACAGATCCCATGCAATTTCAAAATAATTATTTCGCTTCGAAACAGAGTCATGTTGACTTCAAAACGATGCATAGCCCTCGCTTTGAGAAAAATGACTTTGTCTTTTATGCCTGGAATGAGGTCAACGACTTGCCCTATCGTGTGACTTGCGCTTATCCTTTTACAAATTCGCACAACGAAATCAAGTACGAACTTCTGCAATAAAAATTAAACGCAAAGGCGCTAAGAAAAGTTAATTTTCTTTTCGCCTTGGCCTAGAATTTAGCAATTTTTGACTTAACATTTTAAATATAATCTACTTAAATATGAGTTTTGTTTTTCGATCTTTGGGCTTACGTGATAGCTCTCGCGGATCGACAAACCCAAAACTCATGTTGCTAGAGCCGCGAATGCGGCAAAAGCATGTAGCCCCACGCGTAAGCGTGGGGTAAGATAAATTATTAAAACGTCAGCCGCGAATGCGGCGACAGAAAAAAGAGGATTTTTTAGATTTATTTGGATTTTTTCAAATTCTGCCGCCGCATTCGCGGCTCAATATTTATTGATTATCTTACCCCACGCTTACGCGTGGGGCTACATGCTTTCGGAGCTTCGCTCCTTAACGCATAATGAGTCCTCACTCTTTGCATAAGGCAAGAGTAATAACCTAAATCAAAAAAATGCTAAACTCGAGTTTGAGCCTTTGCGTTTAATTTGTTTTTTATCGTTTTTATCGTTTATAATTTTTATGCTTATCCTTTTATATTGGTTCGAGCTGTATTTGAAATATATGTAGAGACAAATCAAACTTACTTAAAAGATGCTTGGGTAATAACAAAATAATGAACCAAACAAAATATGTACAATTAAAACAAATATCTAGCAGTCTTAGTCCATCAGATTTAGTGTTTACATTAGAATTTAATGAGGCTTTGCATATGGCTTGTAGTATGCTGAACAATGAAGAATGGGATGAATCTTTACAGGAATATGCAACAGCTTTTTTGGAAGAATTAAGAAAAAAATATCCAGAAAAATGGAATTCAAGCTGGAGATATGATGCATTGCTTGGATATGCTTATCATATTATTTTAAACTATGAAGAAAGGTATGCAGCTTATAAAAGAGCTATTGATAAAATAAAACCCGTTCCACCTCAATTATTAATTGCTATGGCTAGGTGTTGCGTAGCACCGGGAAAACCTCCTATAACAGAAGAAGAAGCAATATTACTTGTCAAAGAGGCTATTAAAACCACACTGTACACTGAAGGTGTAGAACTATTAAAGGGGCTATACAAGTCAATAGGGAATACTAAAGAGCAAAATTATTGGGAAAATATTTTAGAAGGTATGAATAAAAATGGTCCTCAGCTGCCTTCGTTAGATCAAATTCCTAACGAATAAATTAGAAAGGAAATTTGTAGGTGCTTTTCTGTTTCTTGCTCTCTTTAGCGAAAACTATCTATTTTGTTTAGTAAATTTTTGAAGAAATAGGTCTAGGGGCATATCTCCAGGTGGAGGGAAAATATCTTTGAATTTTATTGCTCCGATTGCAGAAAGGCCTCGATCCAGCTTTTCACGCAGATATGTCAGACCTTCCGAACGACGACGTCGATGCCCTAAAGGATATTCTACAGTTACAGGTCCTATAACTTGCCCATCTTTTAGGGTAACCTTTAGGGAGTTGGCTATTGAGCGTTTGTTAGGGTCTAAATAGTCGACACTATACTGTGGATTTTCTTTTACTATCATTTTTTCTCGGAGCGCATCAATTTCAGGATGCTTTCGAGCAAATTCATCCGAATAATTCTCTGCATGCAGCTCACCAAAAAGCAGACCTACAGCGGCCATATACTGAATACAATGGTCTCGATCTGCAAAATTATGCAGTGGTCCGGATTTAGTAATTATGCGAATCGCTGAAGAATGTGTGTCAATTTCTATCTTTTGGATATCGTTGATACGCCCTTTCAGTTTGGGATGCAGTTGGATAGCTGCTTCAACGGCTGTTTGAGCATGGAATTCTGCTGGAAACCAGACTTTAAACAAAATGTTCTCCATGACATAACAACCCAGAGGCCTCTCTAACACTAACTCCTTACCACCCAGGATGGAGTCTTGAAATCCCCATTTTGGTGCAGTCAAGGCCGAAGCATAACCTTTTTCGCCTTTAGAGGCCTGCCAAGCTAAAAAGACAGCTCGGCTGGCAGCATCTCCTGCAGCCCAGGATTTTCGATGCCCTGTATTGGGTGCATGCCGATAGGTACGTAAAGAGCCTACATCTATAAATGCATTGGAAATCGCAGCAGATATAGCTTCTTTATCGCAGCCGAAAAATTGGGCTGCCAAGGCAGTACAGGCCACCTTAACAAAGAGGACATGGTCAAAACCCTGTGCATTTAAGCTATTTTTTAAAGAAAGGACCCCTTGAATTTCATAGGCCTTAATGAGCGCATTAAAAACCTCGTCAAGAGTTACAGTCCTTTGATGCGAAGCATAATCAGCCGAGGCAAGTATTGCAGCTAGATTATCGGAGGGATGTCCCCACTCAGCGGCTAACCAGGTGTCATTATAGTCAAGCCAACGGTTCATGACGCCTATGTTGTAAGCTGCTTGTAGGGGATCTAGGAGATAGGATGTTCCAGGTACTCGTACAGCTGGTTGTACAGTTGTGCCGGGAAAAAAGGGCCCTAGGTGCTTTTTGCATTCAGGATCTTTTAATGCTAAAAATCCGCAGGCCAGGGCATCTGCAAAACAGAGCTGGGCAGTTTCATAGGCTTCTTTACTAAATGATTGTTTTTCAACAACATAGGTAGCTATTGCGTCAATGACAGTATCATACTTCATGAGCGTTTCTCTAAGGGGATGTAGGGTCGATGCGTAGGACCGATGTAATGGCTGAGAGGCCTTATCAATTTATTATGTGTATGCTGCTCTTGATAGTGTGCAGACCATCCAGCTGTGCGAGCCAAAACAAAAATAGGTGTAAATAGATCTGTGGGGATTCCTAAGCAATGGAATACCACAGCGCTGTAGAAATCTAGATTAGGAAAAAGTTTCTTCTCTTTGAGCATCACTTGTTCAATTCTTTCCGCCGTTTCAAACAGATGGCTCTCTCCGGAAGCTTCCGCTAATTTTTTGGCCCATTTCTTAATGATGGGAGAGCGTGGGTCGCCACGTTTATAGACTCTGTGTCCGAAGCCCATGATCAGTTTTTTCTGACCCAGCATCTCTAAAATCGTTTTTTCGGCCTTGTCGGGTGAGCCGCACTGCTCAATTAATTTCATGGCCCATTCATTAGCTCCACCGTGTAGAGAACCACGTAGGGCGCCAACACCCCCTACAATAGCAGAAAAGTAGTCTGATAAAGTGCTAGCTATAGTACGGACAGTGAATGTCGAAGCATTGAATTCATGCTCTGCGTAGAGGATGAGAGCGACATCTAAAGCCTGAGAATGCATGGGAGAAGGAGGTTTTCCATGCAGCAGCTCAAGAAATGTCCCAGCAATAGAATGAGCAGAGACATTTAGCTTGATGCGTGCCTTATTCTGTTGAAAATGCCACCAGTAGAGCATCATAGGCGATAAGGTAACTAAGAGTTTCTCACTTAATTCTTTTGGATCTGTGTGTTCAGGATCTTTTTCAAGATTTCCAAAAAAGGATATTCCTGTTCGCAGCATATCCATGGGATTAGTATGTTCTGGGATCTGCTCCAATACCTTGATGAGGGCAGCTGAGGGTGATTTATGCTGATTCAATGCGTTTTTATACTTTTCCAGCTCTTTCTTGTTAGGAAGCTCTCCATGTAAAAGCAGCCAAGAGACCTCCTCAAAAGAACTCGATGCGGCTAAATCCTCGATAGAATAACCGCAGTATAATAGTGACTCATCTTCGGCACCGCACAGACAGATCGAAGAATCTCCTGCGATCACCCCTGCCAAACCTGCATGAGCCTCATCTTGTTGCTTGGTAAGTGTCATAGTGTGCTACCTCTATCTAACCATTGATTCATCTGTTTTTCATAATGTTCATAATTAAGGAACTGATAAAGCTCATCGCGTGACTGCATCAAAGGCAGTAATTCTTTTGTAGATCCTTGAACATCAATCATTTGATAAGCTTTAAGTGCCGCTTGACTCATCACCCGGAATACTGAAAGCGGAAACAAGACCATGTCGGCACCTGCTGCTCCCACCTCTTTAGCACTCCAGAGAGGAGTCTTTCCAAATTCTGTCAAATTAATAACTAGCGGAATTTTACAGTTCTTTTTTATCGTTTGACACTGAGAAAGGTCGGTAATCGCTTCGACAAAGATGGCATCTGCACCTGCTTCTGCATAGGCATTAATCCGATCGATGGTTTTTTCTAGATCATCAATCGCTAGAGCATCTGTCCGGGCTATCAGATAGAAAGAGGGATCCTCCTTGGCTTCTACGGCAGCTTTCAGCCTAGCTACCATATCAGCTACTGAGATCACACGCTTCCCTTCCCGATGACCACAACGCTTTTCAAAAGGCTGATCCTCAATATGCACCGCCGCAGCTCCCGCTCGCTGAAGAGCTTTAATTGTGCGTGCAACCATTAAAGGCGAACCCCAGCCAGTATCGATATCTACAACTAAGGGCGCCTCTGAAGCAGAAGTAATGCGACGCGTTTCTTCAACAATATCTTCGAGAGAAGTTAAACCCAGATCAGGAAGCCCAAAACAAGAAGCAGCAACACCAGCTCCTGAAAGATAGATAGCGCGAATTCCAGCCTTCTCAGCTAATAAAGCGCTGTAGGCATTGATGACACCAGCCAAGACTAAAGGCTTATGGATATTAATAGCAGCGCGTAACCGCGCACCTGGATGATTAATCATACTAGCCCTTTTCAAATTTTATATATAACAAAGCCTGTTATATATAAATATTGAAAAGAGTAACGTTGCTCACTCAATTCTACATCCAAAACTAGAATTGAATTCTTTTCTTACTACCACTTATCGCAAATTTTTTGGAAAATTAAAGACTTCTCCCTATATTCTCGATGTAGCTCTCGTTTGCTTCCATAAAGTTGCCTCCTATAACGAACAACAAAAGCCACAATAAATAATGCAAATTCAATTTCATTCTAATACGACAGTTTTTATAAATTTTATTTTAACGTAATATTGTAAATAAACCTATTTATTTTCGACAAATTGTAACTATTTTTATGATAAATGATTTGTTGATTTGTCGTCTTTATTGTATTTTGTTATAGTTCTATGTTTGGTTTTAAAATTTATAGGTTGATTATGAAGTTTGTAAGAGCAGAGGAAGGAGTACCCGCCGCAGGATATGAGAAAAAGACTGTTCACTATTACGATGCGGAAGGCAATGTGCGTATTCGGTTTGAAGGAACCAAAGCATGGCGATGCAATAATCCGGGCAATATGAAATATAAAAAAGGAGGATTTGGAATGCGCCATGGAGGCATCGGATATGCATTGTCAATGGTTGTATTCCCTACAGAAGAAGTGGGTAGAGATGCTTTGATTGCAAGACTGAAAAGTCCTGAATTTCGCATATTGACAATGGAAAAATTCCCCAGCATTTGGGATAAGGACAATGAAGTAAATTATCGCGAGTTTATTTTGAAAAAAACAGGGCTATCGCCAGAGCGAAAGATTGAGAGTCTAACGAAAGATGAATTTGAATCCTTTCGTAAAGCAATCGAGAAAATGGAAGGTTGGGAAGAGGGATGGGAGGAATTCTATGAAAAACAATACATTTCAGCTGTGAAGAGAAAAGGCTCAACAATTACCGAATACCTAGTTCAAGGAAAAAGGGGAAAAAAATGGCTAATAAAAGTAGAAGCTGTTACTTTGGCCGAATCAGGAGGACTGCATGCCATTGTTGTTCACACAAAAAAAGGGACATACCTCCGACCTGAATTTCATGCAAAGGCATTTCGCGATCTGGTTTATTGTTAGGAGTTGTATAATAGGATTTTTTTTGATTACTTCAAATTTGCTTGCGGAAGATGTCGTTTTTACGGGAAAACTTGTTAGAAAATACTATGAACACTTAATTCCTCAAGCTGTAGAACGCGGCATTTTTGGATGGTTTCTTGAATTAAACTCCTCTTCGAAACTTTGTTTACAGAAAAAAATTGCTGAATTGAATGAAGATGACCGGCAGTATCTTGCGGGGCTCGGATTTGACTTATCCATTTTACAATTATTTTTGTCAGGTCTAGATGATAAACAGCTATGTCGCCGTCTCGAAGATAAGCAAGTTGAAGTATTGGGAAAGTGGCCTTCTTCCCCACATGTATTTCGTCCTATCCCTTCCTATCAACTCCATCTAACCGAGATGCAACAGATTCCAGAAGATGTAGAATTAAGCGGAATCCTTCACTTCAAGGTTTTCCCTGGACCTCCTAACTATAGTTGCATTGAATCTGGAGATTATCCAGAAACATGCTGGGTTCTAAAGCTTGATGAACGATCAAAAGAATTGTTGGTTGAATCTACAAATATCGAGTGTGATTCAAAAGATGATGAAATTACGATTAGGGTAGGTAAGCCATTTGAAGAGCAATTAAAACAATTCGAAAACGCCTCTGCAATCTTTCAAGGGTATATTCAACACGCCGAAATGGCACATGATCATACACCTCTCTTATTGCATTCCTGCAAAATTACCCTCAATGCATCGAATGATGATATTAAAAATCCATCGATAGACAACATGCACAGTAAAGGCGAGTTGTCACACAACTAACCGGACATAAGCTACTAAAATCCTATTAAATTATATTCTTAAGTTTATTAATGTAAAAATAATATTAGAAAAATATGTCGCACTGGCAAACCGGAAAAATGAAATACGGAAATCTTATACAAAAGTTGGTTTTGGGTGCAATGTAAAATAATCTATTTACAATTGGAGTGTTTTGAGTATGTCTATAATTAGATAATGTCAGCTATTCAAATAGGTTACTTTATGCAGCGCAGCAGTTCACCAGTTTGGCAAGAGTTTTTATTGTTGGGTTTTTCCCTTTCAAGGCATGATATAGAGTCGATCGAGAAAGCTCATTCTTTTCAGAAGCCTTCATCTTATTCACAATTTCTAAGTGGGTTTCTATGATTTCAATGACGCCCTCTGAATCATTGTTTTTCAGGCATTCCCAAACAGCTTTTGCAATAAATGTTTCATCAAGCAGTTCCTGTGAAGGACTATACTCAATTACTTTTGCATCTTTTTTAAGCTTCATGATCGAATTCTTAAGAAGGGTTCTGGAATATATTTCATAAACTGGACAATGGTGCAAGCAGATTCCCTGGGGCCGTGAGCAGATCGAGAGCACTTTCAAATTTTATATATTACAAACTCAGTTTGTTATATATAAATATTTAGAGGATTAATTATGCCATCTATCATCACTAGGGAAGAGGGTGAAATAGGATGGATCACGCTCCATCGCCCTAACGTTCACAATGCTTTAAATTCTGAAATGCTGCAGGAAATCTATGATATCTCAAAGAACTGGGAAAAACAGATGCGGCTGATCATTGTTACCGGGTTTGGAGAGAAGGCTTTTTGTGCAGGGGCAGACATTAGAGAGATGGCAGCCATGTCTCCAAAGGAAAGCAGTATATTTACTCAGTTAGGCCATAAGACAATGGCTACCTTAGAAGAGGGAAATCCGATCACTGTAGCGATGCTGAATGGATTTGCCCTTGGAGGCGGACTGGAACTTGCGCTGAGTTGCGATTTTATATTTGCTGCTCAAGGGATAAAGGTAGGATTGCCTGAAGTCGGACTGGGATTGATTCCAGGATTTGGAGGAACGCAGCGACTGCCTAAACGGATTGGATATGCTGCGGCGTTAGACTGGATACTGACTGCGAAAGTGGGAACTTCTGATGAGGCGCAGGAGCTGGGAATGTTTAACGGCATGGTTCCAAAAGCTGAATTAAAAGAATATGTTACTCATTTTTCAAAAAAAATCTTAGAGTTACCTCGCCATGCGCAAATCAAAGCCAAAAAAGCTATACGTAGTAACGATTTTGCTTTAGAAAGAACTCTATTTGATGAATGTCTCCATGCACCCAAAACTGTAGCTTGCATAGAGAAATTTCTCAGCAAAAAAAAGGAATCAATTTCATGACCTTAGACGAATCCTTTCAGCATTGCGCAGTCCTTGGGGCAGCCGGTAAAATGGGCCAAGGAATTGCAGCTCTAGTTCTTCAAGAAATGGCCAAATTAGAACTGAATAAATGTGGCCGCACAGGCACTGGCAATTTCAGCTTGGCACTTATTGATGCGGATGAGACTGGTTTTCCACGTTTAAAAAATTATCTTAAAACTCAGCTCAACAAATATGCCGAAAAACAGATTGTCCCTATAAGAAAGGTCTATTCTTCTTGTCCACAGCTGGTCAGCAATCAAGACATCGTCCAAGCTTTTGTCGATGGTGCCATGAATATGATCACATGCAGCACCTATTTGGAAGAGGCTGTTAAAGCCCATTTAGTTTTTGAAGCACTACCTGAATCGATGATGATCAAAAGCCAAAAATTAAATTTTCTAGTTAAGAACGCACCTCATCCTCAACACTACTTCTCCAATACCTCATCCATCCCCATCTTTATGCTCAATGCTTATGGCGCGCTCAATCACCACATTACTGGTCTGCATTTTTATAATCCTGCTCCTGTCCAAAAACTTATCGAAATCAGCTTGCCAGAGAATGTAGATGAGACTACCAAAGAATTTGCCATCGAGATTGCTCAACGCTTTGGAAAAACCATCATTTACACCAAAGACCTTCCAGGCTTTATCGGTAATGGATACTTTATTCGCGAAGTTGCCTTTGCTGATGCTCTCTTGGATAAGCTAGGGCAACTATTTGAATCCTCCGCTGCCATTTACGCTGTCAACCGCCTAACTCAAGAATTTCTCATACGGCCCATGGGCATTTTCCAATTAATCGATTTTGTGGGGATTCAAGTCTGTGTCAACATCGCTCAAACTATGGCCTCACTGCTTCAAGAACCGGGGGTACTTGCTAAAACTATCCTTCAACTAAACGAGAAGGGAATAACGGGTGGTTTAGGACAAAATGGCTCTCAAGCTCCAGGATACTTCAAATATGACGCTAAAGGTAATCCTGTCGCCGTTTATGACATTAATAAAGAGACCTATATCGATCTCCACGATCCCGCCATCTCAAGAGTTAAGGATCTTTTAGGACCTCTTCCAGAAGGTCATGTCAACTGGAAGGATGCTCACTCACCGGAACAGCTTCAAAAATACTTTCAAAATCTTGTCAAAAGCCAAACAATGGGTTGCCAAATCGTCAAAGAATATCTACGGGCATGCCATAACATTGCTCAAGTTCTCGTCGACACCAATATTGCCCAATCATCCGAAGATGTTAATACTGTAGTTAAACTAGGCTTTCACCAGCTTTATGGTCCATTGGATAGCTGGGTAAAAGAATTACTACAAAAGGAAGTGCCAGCATGAAACCTTTTCGTCGACGTCTTTTTGCTTTAGCTGGATATACGACAGTATTCATGGGTACAGGTAGACCCGAATTCAAACCTGGTTCTATGCCGCATTTTGAGGCATATCTGCAGGAGACTGCTCAGGGAACATCCACACAGCTTCCTAATAGCCCTGGATATGATGAGGGAATCATTGGAAGTTTTATGTCGGGACGCTTCCTCAATCAAGCCAACCTCCCAGGATTTTTGCCTTTTATCGCTCCTTCATTATTAGGAAAGCCCTGTACTGCAGTTGAAGGGGCTTGTGGAACTGGCGGACGGGCCATCGCAACGGCTGCACGCTCTATCCTCGCCGAGACATCCGACCTCACCTTTGTCGCTGCATTCGAAATGCAAAATACAATGAAGTCTCTATATGGAGCTGACGTCCTGGCCGGAGCAGCCCACTATAGCCGAGAACGGCAACAGGGACATGCCTACTTTTTCCCTGGCCTCTTTGCAGAAAGAGCTGGAGCCTATTTTGCACGTTATGGGGAGATCAAGACCCGCGAAGCGTTAGCCAAGTGGTATGAACAGGCTATACTCAATGCGCGCCACTGCCCTAAGGCACAAGAGTACCATAATACTTCGTCCGACCTTTATACTCTCGGCATGACACCGCCCGATGCAAATAAATTTATTCCTTACCTTAATTACTATGACTGCTCCAAAGTCAGCGATGGAGCTGTGTCAATAGTCATTGCTTCGGAAGAAGGGTTGCAAAAGACAGGCCTTCAGCCACAACATGCCATCGAAATCATTGCTATCGGAGAGGCCCAAGGAGACATCACCGTCGATCCTGAAGATCCAACAGTGCTCTCAACAACAGCCCTTGCCGTGCAAAAAGCTCTCGAGCAAGCTGAGCTTACAATGCAAGATATTGGACTCTTGGAGCTTCATGACTGTTTTTCCATTTCAGGTTTGCTGGCTTTGGAAGCTATTGGTGTTGCAAAGCCAGGACAAGGCCCTGAATATATGATGGAAGGCCATACAGGAATAAAAGGAAAGCTCCCGACAAATCTTTCGGGAGGATTAATTGGCTTTGGGCATCCCACAGGTGCTTCCGGAGTACGTCAACTTGTCGACTTACTTCATCAATTCACAAAACGCGCTGCAAATCAAGCAACTCCTCGTACACCCTTCGGCATGCTGATCAGCATGGGCGGCAATGATAAAACCGTTACCTGCGTGATCGTTAAATCATTACAATAATTAACTAATCTGACGTAAAACTTACTTAACGCGAAGGTCGCGAAGAAATAAGTTTTGTGTAACGTGTGTAATTAATTACACTGTTTGAAAGCCGTCGCCATGAAGGCTGTTCACTAAACACTCGTTGAGCTTATCGTTAAAATGCTTTTGGTTGGGATATCCCGCTGGTACTTCTAGACTCATAAAACAAGTATGTGCATTGGGACAGCGACCAATATCTCTATTGTATAACTCGATTTTGATGGGATGGCTACTTAGTGTGCTATTACCCGTCACAGTCCGTACAAATTTTGTAAGTTGTTCGAATTTAGCCTCGTTAATCCATTTAGTAAAAAATACTTGAATTTTCACTAAATCTTGATGACTTACTGCCCCTTGCACCCAATTAAGTTTATTGAGCAATAGGTCAGCTGTAAGTAACCCTTCTATCCGTTCTTGAAGGGTTTTAGGTCCTGCTTGAGATATCATATTCATCTCAGCATCTGTTAAGATTTTTTTCATCTCATCGCGTATATAAGCTAGCGGGCGAAGTTTAGCATCTTTTCGTGCTTTTTGTAGGATTTCTTCTCGAAGTACTTTTCTATGTTCTTTAGTATCGACAAAAGTTTCGTCTAGAAGAGTCACATAATCCAAGTCTTTCTTTGTTAGCTCTGGTTTTGTTTCATTAAGAGTTATAAAGGTTTTAATATTCTGGGGGATATTCATTAAGTTAAAGTAGCAGTTAATGTACCATTCATCGCCTTCTGATGGGTCTGCAATAAATGTATAAACCATTTCGTTAAATAAGGGTCCTGTTTTGAAAGAGGAGTGTTGAGGATAGCAAAAGGCAAAAAGACGACCAAGAATACGGTAACAAATTTCATTTTCAGGGTCTTCATTAGCCATAGGCATTTTATCTTTAGACATTATCAGGGTTATCTTACCCTCAACTTCTTTGAATAGGTTCTCCAACAGGCGTGTCAAAAAATCGCGTCTCACACCCCCTGCATCTATAGCCACAGACTGCTTGCCTTCGGAAAAATAATAAATATTGGGAAATGGAAGGTTATTGAGTAAATAATTTCCCAAATCCATGAGTAGCTTTTTAGGGTTTTGAATAAAATTATCGAAGTCTATTACCATTTTTGTAGAGTCACCATGATTGGAATAGATGGAGCAAGTGATGGGCACTACGGGCACAGCGCTAAGGTTTGGACAATCTCTGATATTAAGAACTCGACATCTCAGTAAAGGTGGGATCTCTGTAAGATTTGTGCAACCCTCAAGGTAAACTTTTTCACCGATTGGTAATGCGATCGTTGTAAGTGATACGCATTCAGAACCCTCACAATAAATACAACAAAGTAATTCTTGTACTGTTCTAAGCTGTCTGCAACGATCGATTTGAAGATGTATACAAGAGGGTAATGGGGGCAACTCTATAAGAGAAGAACAATCTCCACAACAAAGAACCCTACAGAAAGGCAACTCTATTGGTAATTTTTTTATTTCTTTATTATCTATAAGTAAATACTGAATATTGGGACATTTAAGTAATATTTTATTAATTTCGTTTTCTTCCAAACCTCTGACATCTACATAATTTAGGTACGGTGCAATCTTATATACGAAATCGATACCTAAAACTTCTTTTATATTCTCGAGACTATATTCACCTGGATGAGTATGTCGGTTGTGAGAAATGAAACGTGCAAACGCGAGAGCCTGGTTTTCTTTTGATAATTTGGATCGCTCTATCATATCTATAGCAATATTTATACCAAAATCCAACGCTAATGATAATTCTCGACATTGTTTGTCCTCGGATAGTTTCGGAATCATATGCCGATATAACCAAAATTCACTGTTATCGATAAATGATGTAATAGAAGTGAGGTGGAAGAGTTGACTTTGCGACATCTTGGGGATTTGATTTGAATAGAAAGACGCTCCTCCAGCATTATACCAATTTATATAGTTCTCTTTTTTCTCAGGTCCCGTAACAATATCTTCTAATTTATCTAAAACAGCATTGATTTCAGGATCATCATTCAGATATGGATTCTCTATAATTGGTTCTGGTTTTTCAGGGAAAAAGAACTGGAAAGCATATAAGGCAATAATTCCTAGAACAGGAATTAAAGCTGCAGAGCCATGACAGATTTTGCGGTAAGCTAAACTTTTTTTTTCGCTTTGAAAGATTTTCATAGGATGCAATAAATCATTAACTCCGTCAATAATTTCATTTACTCCATAGTAAGAGCCTACTATAGGTAAATAGTAACGATTTTCGTATCCAAATGAATTAATTTCTTTAAACATTAAAATGCCGTATTTAAACTTATTACTATAATTAATAATATGATTAATTACAAGGTTAATACGCGTTTGTCTAGTTGAAAGTTACTAAAGTGTAATTAAATTAGAGAACTCGGGGGAGCTCGGAGCGTTCGCTCATTTCCCGGCAGGTGGTGTCGATGGGTTCGATGGAGGGTATTTCTTTGTCGGTGCCTGCGCCAAGGTCGTTGAGTTTGCGTGCTGAGGTGAGGATGCGTGTTTCAAATGAGCCTACCGCCTGATTATACCCTTTTACAGCTTGTTCTAGACCACGTTTAATGCCGTTAAGGTGTTCATAGAATACAGTCAGTCTTTCGTAGAGCTGTTTTCCTGTTGCGCTAATAAGCTGAGCATTTTCGGCTAAGACCTCCTGACGCCAGCCATATGCCACAGCGCGTAGTAGTGCGATAAGGGTTGTGGGGGTAGCTAAAATAACTTTTTGTTCCACGCCGCGCTCAATCAGAGTAGGATCTTGCTCCAGTGCCGCACTAAAGAAGGGCTCACCTGGCAAAAATAGGACCACAAATTCTGGTGCAGGCTTAAATTGATCCCAATAACTTTTTTTAGAGAGCTCTTCAATATGATGGCGTACTTGCCGGGCATGTTCTTTTAGCTTTAGCACGCGGGCTCCTTCATCGACGAGATCATGGGCCTCTAAATAGGCATGCAGTGGTGCTTTCGAATCGACGACGACATTTTTTCCTCCAGGAAGCCGCACAATCATGTCCGGCCTACAGCGCTCATCTCCGTTAGTTGCAGTCTCCTGCAAATTAAAATCGCAATATTCCAGCATTCCTGCCATCTCTACAACACGGCGTAGCTGTACTTCTCCCCATTTCCCTCTTACGTGGGGCTGTCGGAGTGCACGGACCAGGCTTGCGGTCTCTTGCTGAAGGCGGATAACCTGATCGCCTAAGCGGCTTTCTGAAACCACGCGATTTTTTTCTAGCTCATGCAGCTTAGTATCCATCTTTTCGATGGTTTCGCGCACAGGCTTGACGATGCCTTCAAAAAAATCTTGGCGCCGCTGCAGATCTCCCCGTGCTTCTGAATGTAGTGTGGAGAATCTGGCTGTGGCCAACTGCAGAAATGACTCGCTATTTTGCCTTAGTGCGTCGTTGGAGAGAGCTTTGAAGCTTTCGACCATCTTGTGTTGAAAAGAGAGCCTTATCTGCGAAGTAATCCAGCCCCAGATGGCGATGGTTAATAGGAGAAGGAGTAGAAGACACATCCATAAAGGCACTGGCATGAAGAAGAAAGAGCTCATATTGACCTATTAATGTAAATAAAAATGCTGTATGCTTCCAGGGAAGAGGAACTCATGAAACGCTGGCTAATACCATTACTACTTTTTTTGATCTATGCACCCTGGTCAGGATCCTTAGACTTAGCTGTTACGGGGCTATTCTATACTCCAGGCGCCATTGGCGACAACCGTTTTGTTTCAAATTCCATCACTCAGTTTCTATTTGATTGGGGACCCACACCCGCCTGGATTGTCACTTTGTTTTGTTTAGGAGTCCTGTTGTTAGGCTTCTTCTCAAGCTATTGGGCTAAATGGAGAAAGTATGCGCTCGTACCCGTGATCGTCATGGCGCTAGGATGTGGCCTCACTATCCATGCATTTTTAAAAGACCACTGGGGAAGGGCACGGCCTAAGGAGACTTTAGAATTTGGCGGAAAACAGCCATTTCGCCCCTTTTATGCTGCTAATTTTGGAAATCCTATTCCTTCAAAATCATTTCCATGCGGCCACTGCGCCATGGGATTCGTTTTTTTCTCTGTGGCTTTAGTAGGTCAGCAGATGCGTAAACGCTGGCTAGAGATCACAGGCTATTTTTTAGCATTCGGCATCGGAACTATACTCAGCCTATTGAGGATTACTCAAGGAGGCCATTACTTGAGTGATGCGATAGCCTCTGCTCTAATTATCTGGTGGGTCTCGTTGATTGCTTGTTGGGTAGTTTTTCGAAATGAGAGGAAAACATGCACGGTTTAAGTCCTCGACAAAAAGACATCCTGACTTTTATTGAGTCGTTTGTGCATGCCCATGGCCATTCGCCGAGTTACCGAGAAATCAGTAAGCAATTGAAATTTAAGTCTTTAGGTAGTGTTCATAAGCACATTCAAATTTTAACTAAGAAAGGCGTATTAAGGAGTCTGCCTAAATGCGGACGCAGCCTCTCTATCACAGCATCTGCTCCTCAACCCCACACAAGCGGAATGTCCATTCTGCCTTTAATGGGATATGTCCGCGCTGGATATTCCATCGACATGCTTCCAGTACCCCAGCAAATCACTATCCCCTCTTCGATGGTGAACTCCGATCAGACCACCTATCTTTTAAGAGCTCGTGGAGATAGCCTTCATGAGGAGCTTATTGCAGATGGCGACCTAATTCTGGTCGAAACACGAGAGCCCTACTGTGATGGCGAGACCATCCTTTGCGTTGTCAACGATTTCGACACCATGATCAAAAAAATGTTTGAAGAAGAGGGATACTTAAGACTCGAAGGCCAGAGCGCTCAGCATCACCCTATCTTTATCCAAAAGTCTGACGTAAAAATCCTAGGTGTCGTTACAGGATTACTTCGATTATATACTTAAATTACTTATTTTAAATGAGTTAATATGCATAAGAGACGCTTTAACTACGAAAGCGTCTTTACGCTTTAATGCTTATTGTGTATAATAAAAGAAATGATAGGAGATTTATGGATACACATTCTCAGTCTCATCAAGAAGTCACACGCATGACAATAGATTTCCCTGTTAATAAACATAAGCGTCTAAAAGCAATTGCTGCACTACTCGGTGTTCCAATGAAAGAATTTATTCTTACGTGCGTTCTTGAGAAATTAGAAAATAAGGATACATTGAAAGCTCTAGAAGAAGAGCGAGAAGCTGAAATCATTGATCGAGGAAAGAAAAGCATTAAAGAAGATGGATACGATACTTTAGCAGAAGTAAAACGCTATCTTGGATTAGATCCTTAGATGTACGAAATTATTTTCCAGATTGATATCAAAAAATATCTGAAAAAGCTTCCAAAAAAAGATGTAGAAAAAATTATTAAGACCATTGAGGCTCTTTCTACAGAACCACGACCCAGGTGGATTGAAAAATTGAAAAGTCGTGTAGGGTACAGAGTAAGGGCTGGAAACTATCGCATTATTTATACAGTTGAAGATAAAAAATTAATCGTTTTCGTGATCGATATTGACGACCGAAAAGATGTATACAAGTGAGATATTTTTGTTAAAGCTCGTGTTCTTCAGGCTCAGGCTCATAATCAATAAGTGTTTGCGATCGTCGCCCTGAGATCACCCTAATTAACGAGAGAATCCACGCTGTAATAATATAGGCCCACGATACTATTACAAAGATGACTGAAAAATGGTGCAGCAGTCCATAAAAGAAAAATACAGCGCACAATACTGTTAAGAATACCATCTGGAAAGAGGCTACACGTATGTGTAGACTACCAATACTGGGGAACTTCCAGCGACTAATCATGAAATAGCCCAGAACTACCAGCACACCAAATAGAATCCAAGCTCTCACCTCATCACTGACACCACCTAAGTTTTTTAACTCCGGAGAGACTAAAAAAAGATTTGATGAAATAGCTGCTACAGCAGCGGCTGGAATAGGCAAGCCTGTAAAGTTTTTATTTTTATCATCTAAAGGGTTCGCATGCATCTTCAAAATATTATAACGCGCAAGACGTAAAACTCCACATACCGAAAAAATCATCGCTGCCATAGTCATCATATAGGACATTTCTGTTCCAGGAACAATAGAGAGCGTCTTTAGGATAATCACAGAGGGGGCTACTCCAAAAGTGATGGCATCGGAGAGAGAGTCGAAAATCCCTCCAAATTCACTTTGAGCCTTCATAATGCGAGCGACTGCGCCATCAAAAGCATCTGCAAATGCCGCTAGCATTAAAATTCCTGCTGTCACTACTAAGACATGATAGTCAGCTTCACCCGGGTCGATCATGTTCATTTTAAAAATAGCAAATAGTCCGCACGAAAGACCAAATGCGGTGATCACATTAGGCAGGAGATATAATCTCTTCATTCCCTTCCCTGATAATAAATATGTAAAACTCTGAGTACTAGGATACTGTATTTCCCCATTTCTCCCAAGGTATCATTTTGATTAAACTAAATTTACTTTTTAAATATGTTCTTGCATAAAGTCCGATTAAAAAACCATAAACACAAGGAGATTTTTTATGGGAGCTATACAAGGACCAGGTAGCAGTCAATGGAGTTGCTGTCATGAACATGGACAGTGTCAAGGATTTGTTAGCCGCAAATTTTTTGAACAAGCAATCGATGTGTTAGAAGCAAAAACAGAGGAATTTATCGGTGAAGGTGAGCATCGTTTTAAAAGGCTTGATATCATCAATCATCTTAGAAATGCCATCCATCCAAGCTCTGTTCTAAATTCATCGATATCACATCATCCACATCAGCCTACAGGTTACGTTGCTGATAAGCTAGCTGAAATTTTTGGATCTACGAAGGCTCTTAATCAAGTCTATTCCGCCAATGGACATCATCTATTTCTTTTATTGAAAGGTATTTTAGAAAGAGAAGATGTGGGTCCTAAATCTGCTAAAAGTTCTGATGAGGACGCTAATGATGCTTTTGACATCACCAATAGAACAAAAACATTCTACTTACAAGTCCATGGAAAAGACTTAAATGGCTTACTTGGTGGCTCTAGTGGCCCAGTAGCTTTAGTTTCCGAAGTGAATTATGCAGACTTGAATGGCCGCCCAATGGACAATGCATTTTGGACTCAGCCATATAAAAAAATAGTTTATGGTAAAGGTGAAATCTTAGTGTCTCTGGTCAAACTTCCCGGTGTAGGCGTGCATGAGATTTCGCATATGGTTACACAACAAACAGCGGGAACAGAACTTAATGAAGATAAACATCCTACTGGTTTGAACTATACAGAGGATGCAGGAGGGCTAAATGAAGCCAACTCTGACCAAGCTTCATTAGCCGAAGACCAAAGAACAAATAATCAGACAGATCCTAAAAAAGCTAATTGGGAAATCGGCAAAGGAGCCTTTAAAGGCTATCCTGATCTATGCTTACGTAATGCAGCCGATCCAGGAACAGCAGATACACCTTATGGTCCCGATATTCAAAAAGGATATGCAAACTATGAAGACTGGAGAAATGAAGCAAATAAAGTAGATCCACATCAGTCTTCAGCAGTTGGGTTAAAGTGGTACCATGATGCAGCTATTGGTATTTATAAACTAAATGGCAAACCGACCTGGGAAACAGTCGAAAAAATACGGATGGCTGCATTGCCATGGTGTCCGCCAGATACCACATATCCTGACTATGCTGGTAATACAGTTCAGCGCGTAAAAGCTTTGTTTTCAGATGATCACGAACCAGTTACAGACGCTGTTGTAAAAGCATGGGATGGTGTTGGAGTACAAATCTCTGTTTAAAGGACTATTCTACTCTGGCGCAAAGACCCTCTTTGCGCCTTTGCGACTTTGCGTTTAAATATCATAGCGACTCTTCATCTTCACTTTCGTCGGGCATCATTCCACCGACTTGCAATTTCCACATATTGGCGTAGATGCCATCCATGGCGATAAGGGCAGCATGAGAGCCCTCTTCCATGACTTTTCCTGCTTCGAAGACTAGGATGCGGTCCATTCCGCGCAGGGTTGACAATCGATGAGCGATGACGATGGTGGTTCTTCCTTGCATGAGGAGTTTGAGTGCTTCTTGGATATCGACTTCAGTTTTGGAGTCGAGTGCTGAGGTAGCTTCGTCGAGGATCAGGATCTTTACATTGGCTAAGAAGGCTCTGGCGATGGCAACACGTTGACGTTGGCCGCCGGATAGTTTGGCGCCACGGTCACCGATGCGAGTTTGATAGCCTTCTGGGAGTTCCATGATGAAGTCGTGGCAGCGTGCTAATTTGGCAGCATGGATGACCTCTTCTTGAGAGGCTTCAATACGGCCATAGTAGATATTATCGTAGACGGTGCGGTTAAAGAGTTGAGGATCTTGCGGGATGACGGCCACTTGTCTTCTGAGCGAAGTTAGGGTGACCTTGGCGATATCTTGACCATCAATGAGGATGCGGCCGTTGTCAAGGTTGTAAAAGCGTAGGATGAGTTGAACGAAGGTGGTTTTTCCGGCTCCGGAATAGCCTACAAGTCCTACTTTTTCGCCGTGGTGGATTGTTAAATCTTTATTATAAAATAATTTTTTACTTTTATATCCAAACGAGACGTTTTCAAAAGTGATTTCGCCCCTAGTAACAACAAGATCATGCGCATGAGGACCGTCATGGATATCGTGTGGAATCTCAATAAATGATAGAGACTGCTTACACAGGCCCCACATATGGTATAGAGTGGGTATGGATGTCCCAATAAGCCAAGCCATGATAGTGGAATTCCAAATCGTATTAATGGTAAAGATGACCTCTCCAGGTGTAGCCCAGCCCTCTTTCCATCCATACAGGGCATAGCCTCCTAGGCCCAGCCAGATTCCCCCAAAAGTTAGAATTCCAAGATAGATGCTAACTTTTACTATAACCATTTCTGAAAGGGCGTAGGCTTTTATTTCTGACTTTTGAAGTTTACCAATATAGGCCTCTTCACTTTTTTCATGGGCAAATAACTTGACGGAAACATAGTTGGAAAGGCTATCGACAATGGCTCCTTGTAGGATGGAGCGGGTCTTTCCATGCTGTTCTGCCGCAGACACACATGGAGGAGCAGTCCAAATGCAAATAGCAAGATAGAGCAGTGCCCAACAAAATAGGATCAGTCCAAAATAGGGTGTGATGGTAAAAAATAGAAAAGATGAAACTATAAATTGCCCTATAGCCGGAATACCAAGCAAAATAATCATCTCAATTAGGATGACGAAGCTGGTCACCATAGTGTTTATATTATAGGCAATAGACCCAGAGAGATGGTCGCTAAAAAATTTATGTGAATGGCCTTGAGCATACTCGAACATCTCCATACGGATTTCTGATTCGAGTTTGGGCAGCATATAGGCCCACAAATATCCTGCAATGCGATAAGCGATCATCGCACCTATCCAAAGAGAAAGCGCCACCCCAATATACGATCCTAGATATTCCCAAAACAGCTCGCGAGAATCTGAAATAGCCTTCATGGCATCGATAAACTTGCCAATCAAAAGAGGCCAAATCGCAAATTCAAGAGCCCAGGTCATGCACAGTAGCTGGAGCAAAAGCAGTGTGCCTGTCCTACGTTTGAGGAAATACCAAAAAAAAGAGAGCAGGTGCTTAGGTAAAGCCTTCATCAGCCACCTATAATTCCATGCCTGCGTCAGGCGTAGTGCTTACCGACTTCATAATCAGGTAAGAAACCACCCACCTGCATATTCCAAAGTGTAGCATAATGAGCGCCCCTTGCCAATAGCTCAGCGTGGGAACCATCTTCGATGATTTTTCCACGCGAGAAGACAAGAATGCGGTCCATATCGACTAGAGTCGACAAGCGGTGTGCTACGACAATGGTTGTTCTGCCTCTCATCAGGTATGTCAGACCTTGCTGGATATACTTCTCAGTAACGGAATCCAGGGCGGAGGTCGCTTCATCCAAAATGAGGATCGGAGCATCGGCCAACATGGCACGAGCGATTGAAATACGTTGTTTCTGACCGCCAGAGAGCTTAACGCCTCTTTCACCGACAAGGGTATCATATCCATCTGGAAGCTCTTTGATAAACTCGTGGCAATGAGCGAGCTTTGCAGCGGCCAATACTTCTTCATCAGTGGCATCGAGACGACCATATCGAATGTTTTCCATCAGAGTGCGGTGAAACAGTGTCGCATCTTGCGGAATCATCGAAATTTGTCGATGTAGTGAGCCTTGAGTAACTTGGGAAATATCTTGGTTGTCAATATAGATAGAGCCCGATGAGACATCATAATAGCGTAGGATGAGGTGCGCAAAAGAGCTCTTTCCAGCGCCTGAAAATCCGACTAAACCGACCTTTTGACCAGCCCAAATAGTTAAAGAAAGATCTTCAAAAAGAGGCTCTTCACCGTAAGCAAAGGTCACTGTATCGAAGGCAATTTCGCCATTTGTCACTTCCAATTCGGCAGCTTTGGATGAATCTACTACATCATGCTTTTCTTTAATGACGCTAAGAGCCTGCCGGCAGATACCAAAGGCTGTAAAGAGACGTGGCAGCTCAAGTCCAACCATCCAGGCCATCGAGGTAATGTTCCAGACTGTATTGAAGATAAAGACCACTTCGCCAGTGGTGATCGTCCCCTGCTTCCAGCAGTAGAGCATATACCCGTTGATGCCCACACCACCGCCTAAAAAGCAGACGATAGCAATGGCGAGCTTCATCTTTTCAACATAGAGTAGCGAACTGAAGTTTTTGCTCTGCTCTGCCTTTTGGTAGCGTCCAATGAAGTGTTTTTCAAAAAATTGTCTGCCAAAAAGCTTTACGGTTAAATGGTTCGAAAGACTATCTACAAGTACTCCAGAGAGTGTACTGCGAGCTTCTCCATGCTCTTGAGATCGGCTTCCGCAGCCTTTAGAAAAATAATAGCAGACTCCCATATGCACCATCATCCATACTGCTAAGAGACCTGCGAAAAACGGACTGACAAACGAAAATAATATTGTAGCGATAATGACAGCAGTAATTGAAGGAATAATAAGCGTCACAAGCAAACGAATAATCTCATGCACATTCTGAGTCATGTCAGCGATTTTATTCGCAATGCTACCTGCCAAATGGTTGGCAAAAAAGCGGTGCGAGTGGCCCTGAACATACTGAAACATCGAGATGCGAATATCGGCTTCAAACTTTGGCAAAGTATAGGCCATCAAGACTCCGCCCAAACGGTAGCTAACCTCTACACCAATCCAAAGGAGGATACCATAGGTAATAGGCTGTCCAAGAGTGCTCCAGATCTCTCTTGAGCCCTCTCCATGCGTCATGATGAGATCTGTTAAATCTCCAAAAATGATCGGCCATAACGTTGTATCCAATGCCCACGCCAACCAAAATAGCTGCATGAAAGCAAGAGCTACCCAGTGTCGTTTCACTATGGCCCAAATAAAAGCTCGTGAAGAGCTAAACATTGAGGTCATGAAGACGCTCCTAAAAAACTAAAATGCCAAAAAAAACTAAACGGGATTAAGGTTGAGCAGCCCATGACCGCTCTACGATGTCGTGAGGGGGAAGCGGCAGAAAAAATAAATATGCTTAACTGAAGCAATTGCCGCATGAAGATAACTAAAATGTCTCTTTGTTTAGTTTCGTACCTCTGTAACTAGTGCCAGGGCGATGAGAGGACATCGCTACTGACTATACATAAAAATAGATGCTTTTGTTTTATTTTGTAAACAACTATCTCTTTATTTTCCAAACAACGAGAATAAACACAAAAATTAATCCCAAAATCGCAAACTGGACTTCAGACAAGGATACAAATGAAAAAAAATAACAAGATAGGCAGGATCGCTTCGCGGCAGGATATGAAGGATAATTAAAGAGATAAAGAAAAAAGAACGATATAACGATAAGAACGATATAACGATAAGAACGATAAAAAAATAAAAAAATATCGTTCTTTTATTCTTTAATTTATCTTGCTTATCCTGCCGCGAAGCGATCCTGCCTATCATGTTACTTTTTTTTTTGTGTTTATGTATCTTTGTCTGAAGTCTAGGCAAAGTCGCCAAGAAAATTATGGAGAAATCAAAAATGGATCAAACACTTTTAGTGACTGGAGCTACCGGTACAGTCGGGACTTCTGTTGTCTCATCACTTTTGGACTATCCGGTCCATATTAAAGCCGCCTTTCACCAGAATCCGGTGGCTCTTGCTCATCCGAACATCAGTTCGGTCCGGTTCGATTTAAAAGATCCCTCCACTTATGTCGACGCTCTCAAAAATGTCACAGGCCTCTTTCTTCTGCCTCCCGCTTCACGTGAAGGATATGCCCTCGCCATTCAGTTTATCAAATCTCTTGTTGAAGTGGCCCCTGACTTACGCCATATCGTCTCGATTTCAGGCATGGGAACTACACCTAATGACGGCTCTTATTATGGCGAAATGGAAGGGCTTATCCAAACAACCGGAATTCCTTACTCACTTCTCCGACCCAACTGGTTTATGCAAAATTTCCACACTTACTTTATTGATGGAATCCGCTATGGCGAACTTGCCCTCCCTGCTGGCGAAGCTGTCACAACTTTTGTTGACGCCCGCGACATTGGAGCTGTCGCCGCCAAGATTTTGGCCGAAGAGAGCTTTCAATGGGAAGCCTTAACCTTGACGGGATGGGATATGCTCACCTATCGCGAAGCTGTTAATATGATTAATAAAATTACCGGATTGAAAATTACCTACCGACCAATCAATGACCATGCTATGCGAAAAGGGCTAGAAGAGGCGGGCTGGAACCAGGCTGGAGTTGAAGAAATGCTCGAACTTTTTGGTCAGGTCCGCAATGGCCTTAATGCAACCATGACCCAAGATGTCACCAAAGTTCTCGGCAAAGCCCCACGCACCTTTGAAAAGTATGTCCAAGATCACAAATCTCTTTTAATATAAAAAAGAGAGGTGCCAAAAGACACCTCTCATAAGATTTAGATGACGATTCCTAAAGGCAGGGCAGCATATTTAGGATGTTCTGGATCATCACCCACATAATTATGGTAAGACCCGTTAGCCATCTGGTTTTTCCAGAAATCAATCAGTAATGGATGGGCGCCATTTTCTGGATCAGTCACAAATAAAGTTTTAAAGAACTGTAAAAAGACTGAGACAATAATCTGTTTAGCTACAACAGCAGGATCAGTATTACCATCAACAGCAAATTTTCCATCCTCTGTGAGAGCTTTTTTCTGTAAGCCCACCGACACAGTCAAGATATTATTCAATAACTCTTGGCTAGAGTGAGCCATATAATGATCCCAAATAAGATACTGAATGTGAGCTAAGAATTTAGCTAGTCTCGCTTCATCACCCTCAGCGGGACCATTCACTCCTTTGATTACCTCTTCAAACTCAGGACATTCATGCTTCATTCTAGCAGACCATAACCAAACTTCACGCCAATGTTTAGGTTGAGAAACAACATCCCAGAAAGATTTTTGCACTTCTTGATCGCCTTCTTTAACTGTAATATCGGCTCTAAGAATCTTCTTATAGGTTTCCACCAGTCCAGGATAAATCTCATTGGTTGCATGAGCTAAATAATGCTCTTCAGGAGATGCAAGAATTTCAGCTTTAACATCTTGAGTCCACTTAATTCCTTCTTTCACTCCTAAAACTGTTTCTGAATCAAGGCTATTAGGGGTGAGAGGCCCCACTTCAAGGATACTTCCTTGACCAGCAATGAGCTGTTTTGTTCGACCTAAAAAGTTAATAAAGGCGATCCCTTTCAGATGTGGTCGCATCAGGTGATACATAGGATTCTCTTCTGGAATAGCAGCATGAAAACATTTTTCAATAAAGCCCATCGTCATATGACCTCTTCCTAAGTGCCTTCCAGCTTCGCCTTTTAGACCGCTGTTAGAAAGACCGATAAAGATCAAACGTCGAAGATGTTCATGTCGTGGATCAATTGAAATCTTTAAGGTATTTATCAATTTCATCAATCCATCAAATTTTTTTATCTCTTCTCTTTCATTTAGCTTATTAAGAAATTCAGCCATTCCTTCAAGAGTGGCAGCCTGATTCTTAAATTGATGAATTTCTTGAATTTCTCCTAGCTCGTTCAATATTTGCAATTGTTCTATTTCATCAATAATCTTAAATGAAGCTTCGAGTTCTTCTGATGTAACAGTATTATCTGCTTTTTCTACAGAGCCGTCTGGAAAAAACTTAACTTCTATGTCTTTAAAAACCGGTATTTTTTTTCCATCTGGATCTAAACTTGCATTGATAGTTGCATTTGCTAAAGAATCCTTTATATCTATAAAATCCTTTTCTTTATAATCCCAGCTACAATTCCAAGTTACAGTACTAGTTTCTTTGTTAGTTTTATGAGGTACGACTGCCACACTGTTCAATAGTAACCGTATTAGGTTTGACGTTGTATGCGGAATGGGGGCCGGCTGTTTATGCATCAAAGAAAAAATTTTATTTTGTACTTCTTCAGCAGTATAAGTAAGACCGATAGCACCAAATATTTTTTTTACAAAAGGAGAGGCATCTTCTAGAAATTCTTTTGCTTTTATCCCTTGTGCAAATAATTTTGCTAAAGTTAAAGCTGTGAATTGATCCATGTAATCTTTGCTTTGCGCTTCATCAGGTGCAAGTACTTTAGGTTTAGCAAGGTTGGGATCGTAATAGTCCTTTTGAAAATCTAAGAATTCTTCTTTAATCTCTTTAGTATTCTTTTTTAGAGAAACAGTACGCTCAAACGTATGGACTAGCTGTCTTCCTGTGCAATTGCTTAAAATATTATCTTTCGCATAGGGTCGCATTTCATGATAAACTTCAAAACATAATTTAGCTTCAGGACTAAATCCTTTTTCTTTTAGCATTTTGAATTCAAAATAGCCATTGTTTGTAATTAAACTACAAAATTTTTCTTTTTCTCCTTTTGAATTAAATAAAAAAACACGTATTTTTGTTGTGATCTTAGAAGTAGCATCTGTAGCTTCCTCTTTACCCTCGGGAACTAAGTAAGAAAGTCGTCCTTTTTTAGTGACTGTTTTAAGTTTGCTAGGGTCTTCACAAGTTGTAAACTGGTTAATTTCGGGTCTAATTGCAAAGTCAGGCATATGAAACCTCCGGTTTCAGTCATGATAACGTTTGAGAAGGGTCCCAGAACTATCTGGGAACATAAAAGCACCCTAGCAAAATAATGTATATTTTTTCAATGTATTAATTAACTATTTAAGACGTTAATAATGTTATAAATTAAAATTTTAAGTATAATGATATATGTGGGATATTATGATATTCTCTAGGAGGATACATGCCTAATGATGCGGAACCAGATAAGCTAAGTATGGAATTAGAAGCGCAAGCCTCCTCTAATATGAACGAAGCGGTAGATGAGTTATTGCAAAAAGGGGAAACTCCCAAGGATACCCTAGGCATGAACGATGCCCAAGTAGAAGGACTCTATGGACAAGCCTACCGCCTCTATAATACTGGGAAATATCAAGATGCCTGCCAGCTTTTTCGCCTATTAATCATGCTTAATGCCTCAGAACCCAAATATACTATGGGATTAGCAGCCAGTTATCATATGTTAAAGGAATTTAAAACCGCTATAGAAACATATAACATTTGCGCCACTTTAGACCCCACTAATCCGCTCCCTCATTACCACGCCTCGGACTGCTATATCCAAACAAATAATATTCTTACTGCTGTGGTCGCCTTAGAAATGGCCGTAAAGCGAGCAGGTAACAAGCCTCAATATGCAACATTGAAGGATCGCGCTCTATTAACAATAGAGAATTTAAAAAAAGAATTATGGGAGACTAACCATGAGTGATACTATTGGATTAAGTTCTCACCAGGCAGTGGAACAATGGAAAGTTGAGCAAAAAGACGACAAGCCAACCGATGATCAGCTTCAGCAGGCAAAGCTTGCCTTTACGAAGGATCAGATCGCCAAAATCGACGTCGCCGACGCTCCTGTTCAATCAGAGTATACTCAAGATTCAAGACATCCTCACCTTGTTGAACCTCCACCAGAAATGTCGGAGAGTGACCAAGGAGGAATGGCAAATCTGCAAAAAAAAGATTATGACCAAGATGCAACAGGTCTATTAAAACCAAAAATGACGAAGACAAACGTCGATAATATGAAGAAGCCAGAAATTTTCTTTAATGAATCCAGTGTTAAGACGTTTGCCCAGAAGAATGAAACAAGTTTGACTAACACACGCGTTTCCTACTTCTTTGCCAATTCAAATCCAAATTTACAGATGAGCGAACCATTTACAGAAGTGCGCAAAGAAGTATTAACCCATTCGCTGACAGCCCCCGAGAAAAAAACTCTGGAAGGCCAATCTTTTGAAGAGCAGCTAAGCCAGGCAGATGCCTCTGGAGACCTAGATCAGCTGGCAAATCAGCTCGGGGTCACTAAAGAACAAGCCAAAGAAATGGTAAGGGAAGCGCATACTAAAGGAGGAAGCCCCAATCCTGCTGTAAATAATTTTACCCAAGGATTGTCAGACAATGCTTCTGCCAACACAGACTCACAATTACAAGGAATGGCCTACCAAAATGTGGTGAATTCCTCCGGTAATCAAATTAACCAGCTTGCTACACAGCTGCAGAAATCACCCGATGAAGTAAAAGCTATGCTGACTGAAGTCAATTCTAACCCATCTGCGAATGTCCCTCCTGAGATCAAATCATTGAATCAATCCATGCAGACTGCAGCACAAGGTCTTATGAAAGAGCCTATGATCGATAGTAAAGGAGTGGTTCAAAACACGCTCAATTCTCCCCAAATGAGTAGCCAGATCGCAACTTTATCAAAACAGCTAGGGTTGCCAGAAGATCAAGTTAAAAAATTAATTTTGGAGTCGGCAGGAAATCCAAGCGCTAATGTCCCATTAGCTATTAAGCGCACAGCACAAAAAATTTGGAAAGAAAGCCAAAGCTTCGCACAAAGAAATTCCGTCTCTAATTTATCACGCCAAATTTTGAACGCCAAAATCCTTTTAGGAAATGAAAAGATCAATCGTTTGGCAACTTTTTTACATTTGAGCGTCCAAAACGTTAAAGATTTAATGCAGCAAGCCCTAGCAGGTGTAAAAGGAGTGCCTGTTCAAATTGGCAACTTAGCCAAAGAGATGCAAACACAGAGTATTCTAGAATCGATGAATCGCCTCCAAAATATGCCTGACAAATGGAGCGGAAACGAAGTCGTCGGAAGCAGACATGATGCCCTTTACTCCAACTTCGTCAAAAACCACAATATTTCAGGACCTAACGCAGACAAAGTTAAATTTGCTTATCAGCACCCAGAATTGAGTGACCAGCTCAACCCTAAACATGTTAAGGCCGCTAATGCGATAGACGCCTCCATCAAAACAGATCTGGAAAGTTCCTACGGAGTGCCGAAAAGTCATCACGCTAAACACCTTTCAAAAAATGATGAAATCAGTTCCTATCTCTATGACGCATTTTTTGAAGAGGAGCTAAATAATTTACTTGATAAAGGAACTGTCACCCCTCAACAATCAGTCCAACTACGTCAACTCCATTATAACCCCGAAGCTAATGCACAATTTTCTCCAGAAGTGGAAGCCCAATTCAAACAAATTGAAGGCTCTGTCATACCTCAAGTAAATAAAGCGTGTGGAGCACCTCCAGGATTTAAACCAGCACCCGGAGATGACAGATTCACTAATAGAATGAATGGTGAAATCGGCCTGGAAATACAAAATCATCTGGATGAGCTAGTTGCAAATGGAACGCTTACTGCCTCCCAAGCACAGCAAATCAAAATAGCCAATTCCAACTTGCAAACCCCTGTACCAGCAGAACTTTCAGGTATCTCCACAGCCGTTGTCAATTCAAGCGTCAATAAAGTCAGCAACAAATTCGGTGTAGATCCCAGCTCTCTACAAGTATTAGCCCCGGTAAACTATAACCCCACCGATAAGGTATCAACAATGTCGAATAACGCCGTGAGAATGTTGGATGAAGCCACCAATGTCAGCTCCTCTTACTTAAGCAAAATTCCTGAAACCAATCCTATGAAAATACCTTATTCTGAATTTTTGAAGGTAACTCAGATGGCTTTAGAAAGAATGAAAGAATACCTTTACTTTATGGCGGAAACAAATGCTGAACAGGCAAAAAAATTATCCGTCGCTCAGTTGCAGAAAGAATTAGGTAAGTTATCAGAAATGAAAGCAGCTTTTGCAGCAAGAGATGCCGCCCTGCAAAAACAACAAAGCCTCGATATTGTCATGTACATCTTCATGGCCTGCAGCTTCTTAGACCTCTTCATATGGATCTGCTGCGGTTGTGACATCAACTCACAAACATGTCAAATCACACAAATGGTCTTCCAGATCATCGCTTCGATTATCCTTACTGTCCTTACATTTGGAGCCGCTTCAGAACTGCTCATATTATCATTAGCTAGAATAGCAGCTACAGTAGCTGAAGAAGGCGTAATGGCTGCTATTAGGATCCTTCTCGCTGCAGTCGTGGATGCAGTTGCAGAAATGGTTGCGAACATTGCTCAGGCTGCAGTAAGAACAGCTCAAGAGATTGCTACCGCAATTGTCAAGGCTATAACAACAGTGTTCCGTGCTGCTACAGAAGGTGCGGGTAGCGAAGCCTACTCAGAAATATTAACTATGATCGATAACCTTCTTCGTATGGGTGCGGAAGATGGTGCATATGCTGGATCAGCCGCTCGTTGGGCAAGTACTGGCTCAAGGACAATCACTCAAGCTGTCTTAAAAGTAACCGCTCGAGTCATGCTAAAATTCGCTGAATATTTTATTGATATGGTCAAAGGCATTTTTAACGGTGCAAAAGACGCCATGGAAATGTTTGCGAGAAATACGCTACGAACACTACGAGATCTATTTGACGCTGTAAGAGCGCCCATCGAAACCTCAAAAGAAGTTTGGGCCAATTTGTTAGCAAGGATAAGAAACATTGGAGTTTTGTTACAAGACTTTGCTTGGGCCTGTCAGAACTTGGATAACTACGAAGCATACGCCACTCAAGTTGGTGAAGGCGTCAATAGATCGCAAGCCGCACAAAAAATTGGATCCATCGGCATGGCTGCTCAAAGCGTTCAGCAAGGTGGACAACAAATAGTCAGTGCTGAAGAACAACAATTAGTTGCTGAAGGCGAGGCTATCATAGCAAAAATGAATGCTTGGCTAGATCAGGCTGATGAAGTGATTCGATTCCTCATCCGTATGATCAATAAGATAATGGCAGAATTACAAGGACCTGTAGAATGGATTGAAAGCATTAGCACTGACCAGTCCAACATGTTTAAATCCTTGTCCCGAATCGGTACCGGAATTGCCAATGCCTTGAAAGGTGGAAGCTCAGCCTAAGTATGAGACATTCACCTTACAGCAAGGCTTATTTAACCTTTAATTAAACGCAAAGGCGCAAAGCCGCAAAGAAAATTTTACATATATATAGTGTACCCCATTGTCTAGACAATGGGGTACACTATATATATTAAATAAATTCTTTGCGGCTTTGCGCCTTTGCGTTTAATTAATGGTTAAATAAGTTATACTTAATATGAGTTAGAGATTTGCTATTACTAACATGAAGTAATAGGCTAGAGTTTTCACTAAATTTTCCTTGTCGCCTGCCCTAGGTTCATATTGTCCTTCAATAAAAGTAGGGAATGCATCCACATGATGATGCAAATTTTCAGAGAACCGGAAGATCGCATTCCAATTTTCATTTTTAGATAGCTCACCCCACTTTTCATCGATCTGTTTTGTGAAAGAGTCAATATACTCGTCGTAAAGCTGTTTTTCCAGATAGGCAATAGGGTGGTTAATTTTATTCGCTAAAGGCTGCACAGGCTGGAAATTCCTCCAGGTCATTTCGTTTTTAATTCCTTCAGCACAAACCCTGATTTTTTCGTGAGCTGTAATTTCTTGATTAGGAGCTACATTTTCTGAAACACCCTTAAGAATAAATTGAGGACCAGTAAAATAGACAAAACTATTTCCTCCATTGGTTCTAAGTATGATTTCAAATAATGGATGATTTTGAAATCTTTCAACAATACATTTATTGAAAGAATAGGAGCAAAGACCTACTGAAATTTTATCTAATAGCTTTTTGAGTTCTGTTCCTAGGGTATAAAAGGTTACATTTGCAAAACCTATATCAACACCTCTTTCCATTAAAACTTGCTCATCATCACTCTCATTATCGAAAGACGTTGTTCTAGAATCACCATCCTTACTGATTATTTCGATGCTCTTTAGTTTAGGTTCTTTCATTTTTTCAGGATCTAAAGTTCCAACTACTTTTATATCAAGAAGGCCACCTTCTTTAGTTTTTGCAATGCGGTTTAGATCACAATGCCATGTAACTGTATTATCATCATTTACTCGGTAGGGAATAGCATACTTCATAAGAATATATATTAAGCCTGTTGGAGTTAATTTTTGAACTTCTTCAGGCCAACCCATCTCAGCTAACTCATCACTATCAATAAATTCTTCTCCCAAAACATCAAATAGACCACTATTTATCTTTTCTACAATGTAAGGGATTTTAGAAACAGACTCAATCACCTTAAGCTTCGTTTCATTTGTCTGTTTTTTGGCATTAGCAGAATCAAAATAATCTTTAATGATACCAAGATCAATTGTAGAGTAAAATGGTCCTAGATAGATTGCAGGAGTAATTTTCTGCTTTTCTAAGCAAAACCCATTAATTAGACCAACTACATCAGGATGAAATCTTTTTTGATAGACATGAACAATGAATGAATGCTCTTCAACAATAGCTTCTTCATTAGTGGAGGTATAATAAGAAAAAGAAATCTTATTTTCATTATTTATATTGCTACTGGAAATTTTTCTTGACTGATTGTGGTTGAGAACTTGTACTTTCGTTGAGATAGTAGGATTTATATCGCTATTTTCTTTTTCCAAAAATTCAAACGAAATTGTGGCCTCTTGCTTAAATCCATCGATAATAGATGTCATAAATTACCTCCCGTTAGGAATTGATGCACCACCCTAGCAATTTTAAAATTATTCTTCCACAATACAAAACTATGGATAAATTCACCCAGACAGAACAGAACCTATTGCTCGGCAAAACTGAAAAAGTGATCACACCACCTCTTTTAAAAGTTGTTCCAGAAGGGAGTCATATCCATACAAACTATTCTCCAGGCACATTCTTAGAAAAAATGGGTGTTGCTTATTGCCCCACATTGCGTTTTGCAAATACATCTATACTTAAACGAGTCGTTAAGGCCTGCCCCAAACTATATAGAACGAACGAAGAACTTGGAGAGAGATTTCAAAAACGCATTTTTGCAGGAGAAACCGTAAACACGACTGTCGTTTGGGTTAACGAAGAGCTAAGGTATAGCCTGATTACAAACCGCAATTTACAGAAAGATGATTGGATAGGAACGTATACAGGATTAGTGCGACCGATTAACCGCATTACGCCGGTAATTAATGGATATTGCGTGCTTTATCCCACCAAGTGGTATTCAAGAAATCTATTTGTCATTGACGCTCGGTTTCATGCAAACTTTCTACGCTATGTCAACCATAGCGATACCCCCAACCTCTACGCACAATGGGCCCTAGATCGTGGCCTGCTACATCTCCTCTTCTTCGCTGCCGACACCATCCCTCGCGGCGCCCATCTCACCATCAACTACGGAGAAGCCTACTGGCGCTATCGCAAAAAATCTTCAAAAACATGTTGACAATATATTTTAGAAGTGGTATCTTTACTGCAATTTTAGCGATACACTCATGCCAGTTATATGTAGGTTCTATGGCTTAGTAATAATGATTCATTGTGATGATCATTGTCCTCCTCATTTTCATGTAAAGTATTCTGAAAAAATGGCAGCTTTTGATATTGAAACTTTAGACATTATTGCTGGGGAGCTACCACCAAAAGCTGAAAACATGGTAATAGAATGGGCACACAAACATCGTAAAGAGTTAATAGATAATTGGAATAGAGCTCAAAAACACATTCCTTTAAACAAAATTGAGCCTCTGGAGTAAAAGATGCATATAATTTTAAAAGTAAAACCTCTGCCTGATTTCCAACTAGAACTCACATTTAATGACAACAAGACTATGTTGGTAGATCTGAAAAAAAGGCTTAAAGGTGGAATATTCGAGGATTTAAAAGATCCTGAATTCTTCAAAAAAGTATTTGTTGATGAAGAAATGGGTACAATCGCATGGCCAAATGGCGCAGATTTATGCCCTGACGTTCTCTATCTTGAAGGGCAAGAAGTTCCAAAACCTAAACGTAAAATGGCCAAACGCATTATAGCTAAACCAAAAGCACGCAAAAAATCTTCAAAAGTCACTTGAACTGGTCCAAAATGCTACCTGCGTTAGGTAGCACTTTGGGGAAGATTATTAGAGCTGATTAGAAGCTACTGTTTTTTATGATAGGTGTCAGCAAGACCATAAGCTGTGCCAAGCTGCATTCCATCTTTTTTGAAGAAGACAGTATCGCCATAGTGGAAAACACGGATAAAGCCAAAACCTAACTTACCCGAGTCATAAATAAATTGTTCTTGGGTAATCAAATTAAATGGATCATTGTTAACATCCACATCTGGAGATGTACAGAGAACCATGCATTCGCCTTTCAGATAGACGAAATAGTCAACTTCAGGGTCAGATTCAGCAATATCGAAGGCTTCTTTTAAACTAATCCCTCTTTCTACTCGTACAACATTAGAATAGTCAGATTCACCATATTGAGCTCTGTCAGATTCTTTAGTGAAGCCATGCCTCACTGTATCATTTGTATTGTAGGGTCTTTTAAAAAAATTTTGGGCTTGCATAGTTGAAATTTGAAAAGCAAGTACCATAACTAATAAAAACAATTTTTTCATAATTACCTCCATGTTTAATTAAAAATGAAATTAATTAAAACGATTAATTTAATATATGTCAACTATTTAATAATAAAATAACAAGATAGGCAGGTTCGCTACCCTGTATCCTGCCGCGAAGCGATCCTGCCTATCTTGTTATTTTATTCTTTATGATCTTGCTGATATTACCTCTAAGCAACGAGAGGCGAGTGCTTTGATGGAGACACGCTCTTGTTCCATGCTGTCGCGATGGCGTAACGTAACTGTATCGTCTTCTAAAGTCTGAAAATCTACAGTTACACAGAGTGGCGTACCAATCTCATCATGGCGGCGGTAACGCTTTCCAATAGCGCCAGAATCATCATACTGCACCGCCCAATGTTGCCTGAGGGCATCGAAGATAGGCCGTGCTTTTTCGATAAGCGGCTCTTTTTTCATTAGTGGGAATACGGCTACCTTGACAGGGGCCATATGGGGCTTAAATCTTAAAACTGTGCGCTGCTCTCCGTTGGGGAGTAACTCTTCAGCATAGGCATCGCACAGCAATGCCAAAACAGTTCTATCTAAACCAAAGGTGGGCTCTACTACATGTGGAACATATTTTTCGCGAGTCTGAGGATCTGTATACTCCAGTTTTGATTTGGAATACTCTGCATGGCGGCTGAGGTCATAGTCTGTGCGATAGGCTAGTCCATAGAGCTCGCTTCGGCCAAAGGGAAAGTCATACATGATATCTACAGTGCGCTTAGAATAGTGCGAAAGTTTATCTTTGGGGTGTTCACTACAACTTAAGCGATTTTCTGATAGACCTATCCAGCTGCACCATTTTTTCATACTGGCTAACCATTCTTCAAAGACTGTTTCCCAAGTCTCGGAGCGTATAAAGTACTCGATTTCCATCTGTTCAAATTCGATTACGCGAAAAATGAAGTTTCCTGGTGTGATTTCATTGCGGAAGGCTTTACCAATTTGAGCGACTCCAAAAGGTACTGTGACGCGCATAGTGTCAACAATATTTTTGAAATCTAAAAAGATAGCCTGAGCTGTTTCCGGCCGGAGATAAGCTACATCATTTTCGCCTTGAGCTGTCTTGCTGAGCCGTGTGGAAAACATTAAATTAAAATAGCGTGCATCGGTCCAATCTTTTGAGCCGCATTTGGGGCAAACGAGTGCATGATCAACAATTAACTGGTTGATTTGTGCTACAGTAAATCCTTCGACTTCAAGCCCTACAGAAGCTTCGATAAGATGATCTGCTCTAAATCTACTTTTGCAATTTTTACAGTCTATAAGGGCGTCATTAAAGCCCTCCACATGTCCTGAGGCCTCCCATGCGCGTGGATGAAGGAGAATGGGGCCATCTAACCCGACCATATCTTCTCTGTTCTGGACAAATGTACGCCACCAAGCTTCGCGGATAATGCGCTTGAGTTCTACGCCATAAGGACCGTAGCTATAGGTATTTGCAAATCCGCCATAGATCTCGGATCCAGGAAAGATAAATCCTCTACGTTTACAGAGGGCTACGACTGATTTCAAAAGTTCTGTCTCGATCATCCTTATTTGACTCCATTAAGCGATGGTGTTAATAAGATAGCTAATCAATCTAGAATTTATCAAGCAGTGAGTGATTTATGGTGAAAGATCCGACTCAAATGGAGATGTTTGAAACGAACGATGAGATCACTCGATTAAAAAAAGAATTAACCTTTTTGCGCCAAAAATGTGACCAGCTCAAGAAGGGCATGGCCTCTAAATACAATCTTTTAGCCAAGCTTTGTCTTTTTTTGCAGGAGGAGAACTCAAGGCTGAAACATCGGATTGATGAGCTTGAAAAAAATCTTCAATTAATTCCCTCCTCAGAACAAGAGGAGGATGACTATCTCAAAAAACTCTTCGAAGAAGCTTATAACCTCTAGTCAAAAAATATCCTAGGTCGTACTATCTTACCTTGTGATTTTGCGGCCATGGCGGAATTGGTAGACGCGCTAGATTCAGGTTCTAGTCTGGGTTCCCAGGTGGATGTTCGAGTCATCTTGGCCGCAACTCCTTTCTTCTCAATTTCTTCCGTAGATTTTTGAGCTCTTGAAATCATTGAATATCCACTGTAATATGGACACTATGTTTAAATACGCACTTAAATACATCCGTAATTTCTCTATCATAGCTCATATTGACCATGGGAAGTCGACCTTAGCTGACCGTCTTTTAGAATTTACTAAAACACTGGATGCTAGAGACATGCAAGAGCAGGTTCTCGACGATATGGATTTGGAACGAGAACGCGGGATTACCATCAAAGCTCATCCTGTAACGATGTATTATTCCGCTTCGGATGGACATATCTATCAAATTAATTTTATCGATACTCCAGGCCATGTGGATTTTTCATACGAAGTCTCACGCTCACTCTCAGCCTGTGAGGGAGCTCTGCTGGTCATCGATGCGGCACAAGGAATTCAAGCTCAGACACTAGCCAACCTACACTTAGCGATGGAGCGTCATCTTACAGTTCTGCCCGTGTTAAACAAGATCGACTTACCTGCTGCAGATATCGATGGAACTAGGCAGCAGATCGAAGAGATCATGGCCATTGACGCTTCGGACGCAATCTGCTGTTCGGCAAAAACTGGTGTAGGAATCTTCGAAATTTTGGAGCGTATTGTGCGCGATATACCTCCTCCTAAACCACTTGAAAACGATCTTTTGCGTGCGCTTATCTTTGACTCTCACTATGACAATTATCGCGGCGTTAAGGTCTACATGCGTGTAATGAGTGGAGAGATGCGTAAAGGTACACTCATTCGCATGATGGCTACTGGAAAAACATTCGAAGTTCTTGAAGTAGGTATTTTTGCTCCTCAAATGCGTCCTGTAGAACACTTGCGCCCTGGCGAAGTAGGCTATATGATCGCCAACATCAAAAATACTGCCGACGTTAAAATTGGCGATACTGTTACTTCGCATAAACATCCTGCTCCCGAGGCTCTACCCGGTTTTAAAACTGTGATTCCGGTTGTTTTTGCTGGAATCTACCCTATCGATAGTTCTGATTTTGAGGCTTTGAGGGATGCCTTGGCCAAGCTTCAGCTGAACGATTCGTCCCTACATATTGAGCAGGAAAGTAGTACAGCCCTTGGATTTGGTTTTCGCTGTGGATTTTTGGGCCTTTTGCATTTAGAAATCATCTTTGAGCGCCTTCAACGAGAATTTGACCTCGCTATTATTTCTACTTCTCCCAGTGTCTCGTACCATTTTGCTCTTAACGATAACACCGTTAAGGAGATCGATAACCCTTCCTACTATCCAGATCCTGCAAACATCGCTTGGGTAGAAGAGCCTTGGGTAAGAAGTCACATTATCCTGCCTACAGATTATCTGGGGGCTGTTATGAATCTCTGCATGGATAAACGCGGCGCCTGCTTTAAGACAGAGACACTTGATTCTCGACGTGTCATGCTGACATACCGTTTTCCGCTGAACGAGATCATCACCGACTTCAATGACAAGCTCAAGTCTGTCACCAAAGGCTATGGTTCCTTCGATTATGAGTTTGATGGTTATGCTGAAGGCGATATCATTAAACTGGAAATCCGCGTGAACGAAGAGCCTGTCGATGCTTTTTCCTGCCTGATCCATCGTTCTAAAGCAGAATCAAAAGGAAGAGCTATCTGCTCTAAATTAAAAGAGGTGATTCCTCGACAACTCTTTAAAGTTCCTGTTCAAGGAGCCATTGGTGGAAAAATCGTTGCTCGAGAAACAATACCAGCACTGACAAAGAATGTGACCGCAAAGTGCTATGGAGGAGACATCTCTCGAAAACGCAAGTTATGGGAAAAACAAAAAGAGGGAAAGAAGCGCATGAAGGAGATCGGAAAGGTCACCATTCCACAAAATGCGTTCATGGAAGTCCTAAAGGCGAGTGAATAACGATGCAACCACTCTATGCGGAAGAACCTATACAAACCTCTTACTATACTGAACAGCAGATCGCAGCACTCGACGCTGATAAGATTCCCAAACATGTCGCTATTATTCTCGATGGAAACAGACGGTGGGCTACTAAACGTGGCGAATCACATGCTGAGGGACACAAAGAGGGCGCTGATATTCTTGTGGAGATCGTACGCGCAGCGAAAGAGCTCTCTATCACTGCCATCACAGTCTATGGATTTTCAACAGAAAACTGGAATCGCCCTCCTGATGAAGTTGCAGCCGTCCTGTGGTTGATTGAGCAGTATGCCATTGAACAGCGCCCGCAAATGATCGCCAATGAGGTGCGCGTCCGTTGCATTGGAGATATCCAAGGTCTGCCAGACACATTACAAAAAGCCCTAGAAGATACTTGTAGAGCGACAGCACACTTCAGTGCGATCGAATTGGCAATGGCTTTAAACTATGGTAGCCGCAATGAGATCTGTCGAGCTATCAATAGTGCCTTAGAAGATCATCGTCCGATTACCGAAGAAACTATCAGCAGCTACTTGGATACTCAGGGACTTCCTGAGCTGGATCTATTAATCCGGCCTGGTGGAGAACTACGCATCAGCAACTTTCTGCTTTGGCAAGCCTCTTATGCAGAATTGTATTTTTTAGAAAAAATGTGGCCTGACTTTACGCCACTCGATCTCTACAATGCTGTGCTCACTTATCAAAAACGTCAACGTCGCTTAGGAACTTAAAGCATCATGCAAAATTGGCAACAGCGTCTTATTATGGGGTCTCTGGTTTCTGTCTTGGCCATTGTCGCACTATTTACAGCCTATATTCCCTACATTCAATTCCTTTTTATTGCAACAGCCGTCGCCATTATCACTATTGCCTCTTGGGAATTACTTCAGCTAACGATCAAAGTCGGGGCGACACCTCTCAGTACAATCACTCTATCCTGTGTTGCGCTCTATCTAATCGCGGTCTTTACTGCTACTCAAATCCGTTCCTTAGACTATCTGCCGGAACTGGCGTTATTGATCACTCTTTTTGTAGTATTTCTTTACCATTTTTATAGCCATGAACACCCTATCAACACGATTGCGAACTCTCTTTTTCCCTTGGCTTTCTTAGCAGTGCCCCTCGGAACAGCTATCCAAATTGTCTACTATTTTCCCCCAGACTCTGGCCAGGATGGGCGCTGGTGGCTCTTTTTCTTGCTTATCGTCGTCAAAATCAACGACGTGGCCGCCTATGTCGTTGGCAAAACCATCGGAAAGCACCCTCTCACGCGCTATATCAGCCCCAAAAAGACCTGGGAAGGCGCGATTGCCGGATTTGCCGCAGCACTTGTGACTGGAGCGATTTTTCACACCGTTCTACTTTTGCCCCTTTTAAGCTCTATTTTGCTGGCAGGGGCGCTTACATTGGCTGCTCAGTTCGGCGACCTCTCCGAATCATTACTCAAACGTGACGCTGGAACAAAAGATAGCAATACATTACCAGGCTTGGGAGGTATCCTAGACATTGTCGATGCCCTTGTATTTAGCTCGCCTCTCATGTATATTTTTCTTAAATTTTACTTTACAAAGGCTTGTCTATGATTATCACCATTGATGGCCCTATTGCTACAGGGAAAAGCACTATTGCAAAAAAGTTAGCCAATGAAATTGGCTATATCTACTTCGATACCGGTGCCATGTACCGCAGCCTTACCTATGCCTTAATGAAACAAAAGATCGATCTCGACAACCAAGACGCAATTAAAGAATTTCTTAACCATTTTGACCTCAATATCAAAATAAAACCTGGCCTCAGACGCTACTTTGTAAATGGTGAAGACACTACTGACTTCATTCGCGCTCCCGATGTGACAGCCAACGTCTCCAAAGTCTCTGCCCTGCCCTTTGTCCGAGAAAAACTTGTTCACCTACAGCGTGAGCTCGCAAAAGGAGTCAACTCCGTCTTCGAAGGACGTGACATGGGAACCATTGTTTTTCCAGATGCCGACTTTAAAATATTTCTGACTGGACGTCCTGAAGTACGTGCCAAGCGCCGCTACGACGAACTCCTCCAAAAATTTCCCGAACAGATGAAAGGCGTGACCTTAGAACAATGCCTTAGCGATATCAACGCCCGCGACGAATATGACATGAAACGGGAAGCCTCTCCTCTTATAAAGGCCGACGATGCCTACGAAGTCGATACCTCTGACATTAGTCCAGACGAGGTCGTCTTCAAAATTCTCGAAATCCGCGATAGCCGCAAGACGCGCCTTCGCCATGAAAACTCAAAAAAGTAAAGGAAATACCATGACCGTTGAACGTACACTCTCCATTATTAAGCCTGATGCCGTAGGAAATAATCACATTGGAGATATTGTCTCCGCATTTGAAAAAGCAGGTTTGAAGATCGTCGCTTGCAAAATGCTTCACCTATCTAAACAGCAAGCTGAAGAGTTCTACGCCGTACACAAAGGCCGCCCCTTCTTCACACCGCTTGTCGACTTCATGATTACCGGACCAGTCATGGTCATGGTCCTAGAAGGAAATAACGCCATTGCCGAAAATCGCCGCATTATGGGCGAGACCAATCCTGTTCAAGCAAAAGAAAAATCACCTCACTCCATCCGCGCAAAATTTGCCAATACTATTGATGAAAATGCAGTCCATGGATCAGATAGTCCAGAAACAGCACAAACTGAGATAGCTTTCTTCTTCAAAAATGGGGAGATCTGCCCTCGCACTCGGTAGTATTCTATGCTTTTAATGATCGATAACTACGATTCATTTACCTATAACGTTGTCCATGCCTTCCATAGGCTTGGACAACAGCTTCAGGTTCATTTTAATGACAAAATTACTCTTGACGAGTGCTTATCACTAAACCCCAAAGCCATCGTCATAGGACCAGGCCCTGGAGCTCCAGCCCAAGCCGGCATCTGTCTAGACCTTATCCATGCATCAGCTAAAAACGGTATTCCTTTGTTAGGAATATGCCTAGGCATGCAAGCGATAGGAGAAGCGTTTGGAGGACAAGTGGTAAGAGCATTAAAACCTATGCATGGAAAACTAAGCTCGATTTCTCATGAAGGAATAGGCGCATTTAGAGATATTCCACAGAACTTTCAGGTCACTCGTTACCACTCTCTCATCGTTAATGCAGAGACACTGCCCAAGACCCTACAGATCACAGCAAAAACCGATGAAGGCGAAATCATGGCCCTGCGCCATACCAGCCTACCCATCGAAGGAGTCCAATTTCATCCCGAAGCTGTCGCTACAGAAAACGGACTACAATTGCTTCAAAACTGGTTAAAAGAGAAGTTGCTTTGAGAAAAATTAAACGCAAAGACGCAAAGGCGCAAAGAAGAAAATAAAAAAAATTCTTTGCGCCTTTGCGTCTTTGCGTTTAATTTTTTATGTGTGCGTTAAATCTGGTTTATCTAGTTTAGCTTAATAGGTGAAGTGTTCGCCGAGGTAGCGTTGGCGGACAAGAGGGTCGTTAACAAGGTCGTTGACAGAGCCTGAGCACATAACCTTTCCTTCGTAGACTAGGTAGCTTCTGTCCACTAGGCTAAAGATTTCGCGGGCATTATGATCTGTAATCAAGACGCTGATCTGGCGTTTTGTGAGAAGGCGTACAAGGGCTTTGACCTCCTCCACAGAAATAGGGTCTATATTGGCAAAGGGCTCGTCGAGAAGTAAGCAGACGGGATTTGTGACGAGTGCGCGTGTGATTTCTAAGCGTCTACGCTCTCCTCCTGATAGTGCTAAAGCCATCTTTTTGGCTAAAGGCGTTAGATGCAATTCTGCAAGCAGCTCTTCTAAGCGCTGTTTACGCTGTGCTTTTGTTAAGGGGAGCACTTCTAGTATACTGAGAATATTCTCTTCTACTGTCAGAGTGCGAAAAATGGAGGGCTCTTGTGCCAGGTAGCCCATCCCCTGCTTGGCGCGCTGATGAATGGGCCAGTGGGTGACATCGTTTCCGCAAAACAGGACCTGGCCATCATCGGGACGTATGAGTCCCATAGTTATGTAAAAGGCTGTGGTCTTTCCTGCTCCATTAGGTCCAAGCAATCCTACAATCTCGCCGCGGTTGACCTCGAAAGAAAGCCCATCGACAACGCAACGTCCGTTATAGGATTTTTTTAAATTGACGGTTTTAAGGACTGGGGTCACTGTTCTCTCCTAAAAAGCTTCTGCATCTCGTTAAGCTCTTTTTCGGCAAAGGAGAAGCGGACATCTCCAGTGGCTTTAACACGGGGTTTGGCCTCTCCTTCCCCATCCTGTACAACAATATGGGGAGCACTGATAGTAACTTGATTGAGCTTATCGTAATAAAGTACGCGTTTGGGCGGTATGGCGGTAAATATCCAGGTTTTGCTTTCGGGCAGGTATTCGACTTTATCGGCGAGTGCATACTGTAGCTTTGAGGGTAAGAAACTGCTCATTTTGACATTATCAATAAGCAGTACTTTTTCAATTTCTAAGCCCTTCTGGTCTTTGCGTGGAATGAATATGGCTTGTTGTGCAGTGACAATAAAATTTTCTAAAGTGGCTTTTACTCCATCTGAAAGATAGAGCTCTTTTCCATCAAACTCTGCAGTGCCTGCTTGGATTGACTCTATGCCTTTCCACTGGTCTAAGTTAACGGATACTTTGTGTAATTCTTCATTCGATGGACTAAGGCCTTTTTTAGGCTGCATAGTAATGATCGATTCTTCGCTGGTGATTGTCTGTTGTCGGCGTGGTAGGTCTCCCCCTTCTACATGAGATTTTAGGATGCCTTTTCGTAGTTGTTGAGTTGGCTTGCTTTCTGTTCCTTGCTGGGAAAATTGTGCTAATTCTTGATAGGTTTGGGGCGCGTTATCGTTTCCATAATAAATGGCATAGGACATGCTCAAGGCTAATCCTACCAATAGAAAGGTACTGATGCAAATGGCTAATTTGACTTTATGCATATCTGTGCAGGCTCTTTTTTCCAAACAATAGCATGGATACTTAGTAGTTGATCCAATAGTGCTGATAATTGATCAAAGGGAAGCATAGCGGCAGCATCGCTAGGGGCTTGTGCAGGATTTGGATGTGCTTCGATGAAGATGCACTGGATGCCTGCGGCAACTGCAGCACGAGCCAAAAGAGGAACATGTTCTCTTTGTCCACCAGACTGGGTTCCTAAGCCTCCAGGCTGCTGTACAGAGTGTGTGGCATCAAAGCAAACGGGTACACCTAATTCTTGCATGATGGCCAGAGAACGCATATCACTGACGAGTGTATTATACCCGAATGAGACGCCTCTCTCTACGAGAATGATGCGTTTATTTCCTGTGCCTTTAATTTTGTTTACAACATTAGCCATATCCCAAGGGGCCATGAACTGTCCTTTTTTAACACTGACGACTTTGCCTGTTTCGGCGGCGGCAACGATGAGATCAGTCTGTCGGCAAAGGAACGCAGGGATTTGTAGGATATCGCATACTTGAGCGGCGGCGTTAATATCTTCTACGGTATGGACATCTGTAACAATGGGTAGATCAAGTTCATCGCGTACTTTTTCGAGGATACGTAGGCCTTCGTCAATTCCTGGACCGCGAAAGGACCCTAAGGCAGAGCGGTTGGCTTTGTCATAACTTGATTTGAAAATTAAAGGAATTCCTTTACTTTCGTACAACTTTTTCAAAAATGTGGCTGCTTTCAAGCAGTGGTCTAGGCTCTCGATGACGCACGGGCCACACATTGCTGCTAAAGGCTCTCTGGCGCCTATACGTATTCCCTTGACTTCTACTGTTTCCATACAATGCTCCGGTCGTGAATCTTTTTTACGCCATTTAATGAAAGCCCATTAAGAAGCTCCGAAATAGCAATTTCTTTACCTCTTGGTAAGAACACCTTCTCCGTTAGATCAGAGAGTGGTACCAGCACGAAGGGTCGCTCTTTCCAGCTTGGATGAGGGACTTGTAACTCTTCGGTAGTCATTTCTTCTCTTCCATAAAGTAAAATATCCAAATCAATAGTGCGAGGCGCATCTTTATGCTTAATGACTTTACCTAGGCTCTTTTCTACGTTCTGTAATTCCTTTAGCAAATCACAGAGCGAATAATCTGTCGATAAGGACCAGACACTATTGATATAATCTGGTTGGGGAATGGAGCTCACTGGCGTAGTTAAGTAATAGTGAGAACTTTGGAGATCACTCACTTTTGAAAGAGCTCTTACTAATTTCCAAGCTTGCAGAATTGTCGCCATGGGATCTCCCAAATTTGCTCCAACTCCCAGAAAAACTTTCAAAATCGTCTCCTTATAACATTTTCTTATTCACGTAAATGCGAATTAATATGATAATTCATCTTCGTTCTGTTTGTCCAAGGATTAATGACGTATGTATCGAATTTTGATGAATTTATGTCTTTTTTTCCTGGCAGTGACTCTATGCAGTTGCACTAAACCCTGCTATGACTACGCTGTTTTAGGAGCGGACGAATTTGTCTGCGATTCTTACAAAATCCGTGAGGGAAAGTTAACAATTCTTGAGATGACAGGCACGGATCTTGGAGAACTATGTCCCCAAGATCTGCTCGAATATAGGGATGTGATAGTCGAAGACGATATTCTAAATATCTCTGTTTACCATCCGAAAAGAAAAGACTTAATGCAATCCATCCAAATGCTGAACGAAAGCATTGGAGGCTTTCGTGTCTATCATGGTGAAATTAGTCTGCCCGATATTCCTGCTACGCAAGTCGCTGGACTAACTCTCGAAGAAGCACGTGAAGTATTACAAGAGAATTTTAGACAGCATATGTCCGAAGTGGAGCTATACGTCACTTATCGCGATCGCCTGCAGAGAAAGGTGGAGTTAGCAGGACTTGTCGGCGTGCCTACGATTCCTGTCGATGGTAAAATTCGTCTTTATGAAGTCCTTTCTAAAGCCCATATTGCCCCTAACGCCAACTTATTTATGAGCTATGTCGTACGTTGTGGACGGCCGCTTCCCCTTGACCTATACAAGCTCATGAATGAAGGGGATATGTGCCAAAATATCGTGATGCGCGGAGGTGATAAAGTCTTTATCGCTAACCCTACCGATGCTCCTGTCATGGTGATGGGAGAGGTGCGCATGCCTAAAGCGGTCAATCTTCCTTACGGATTCATATCGCTACGAGAAGCCCTTGTTAATGCCGGAGGAATCCCATTCACGGGTGACTTGAGCCGCATCCAAGTGATTCGTGGAAATCTTAAATGTCCCAAAATTTACTGTTTGTCATGGGATCATATCGTCCATCTTCCGAATGACAGCCTTCTGTTAATGCCTGGGGATACTGTGTATGTCACTGCAAAGCCTATCACAGAATGGAATCGTTTCATCGAACAGCTTCTTCCTAGCTTTAACAGTTTCAGAGAGGGGTACGATCTGTACCGAATCACCTATTAGTGTGGAGATAATATGACAGTAAAGCACCCCTTCTCATTTGACCTCTATACGATTAAGGATGTGTTTGGCATCTGGAAAAGGTCATGGAAGACAATTATTTTTGGAATGGTGCTACTGGGTTTGTTTGGAACATACTGGTCGTTAAGCGAGCCTATCCGCTATACTGCTGAAGCCTCATTTCGAGAAAAAAATCATTCTCGAGGAGGTGTAACGTCAAGCAATCTAACAGCTCTCCTGCTTAGTCAATCCAATGACTCAAATGACAGCGTGGCTGTCTCTACAATGAAGTCGCGATCGATGATGGAGCAGGTCATTAAGCGTGAAGGTATGCAGGCCAAAGTTGTTTCTCTTCCACAAGAGAAGTCACTTCTGGACTTAATGCAAGATAACTTGCGCGTTGAATATGCACTCTTGACGAACCATCGAGTACCTGTGCTTCCCGATGCTGAGGAAGAGCTGTTTGTAAAAGAAATACTTTACAATGGCGAGACCCCTATAGCCTACACAATCAGTTTTCAGGACGAAAATACCTTCATTTTATCCGGCAACGGCATCGAACTACAAAGCAATCTCGGAACACCCATCACTATCAACGACGCCTCATTCGTTATCCTTGGCCAATCGCAAAAGCCCTTAAGCGGAAAAGAGTTCGGACTGATACTTATGCCGTTAGCTCAAACAGCAAAAGACCTCTCCAAGTTAGTGGTCATCAATACGGATAAAGATGACAACTCACTGCTAAGGATACGCTATCGCAATGAAGACCGCCATCAAGCAATGGCGTTTGTCAACACATTGATGAAGCTCTATCAAGATTATATCGATGCTGAACATAAGAAAATGATGGACGAACAGATCAGCTATCTTCAAAAGCGTCAGAATGAAGTTTTTGCTAGTCTGCAAAAAAAGATGAAAGCCTATGCTGACACACTTTCAGAAGATTTTTCTAGTTTAGGCTTTATCGACAGCCAGCGAGCAATGGAATTCCTCGCCTCTAACCAGCATGCCATTAAAGGAAAACAACTAGCGATTGGTCAGGAGATTCAGCGTCTTGAATCGGCACGTCATGAGGGAAAACTCTCTTTAGAAACTTTAAGCGCCATGGCGGATTATCCCTTCCTCAATAAGCTCTTGATGGAGATTCGCGATCTAAAGCAGCAGTATGACTCTATTCAAGTAGCACTGAGCACATCAAACACCTTGAGAAAATCCAATTATCAAGATGCCTTTGAGCAAAATATGGACACGCTATCTGCTCTCTCGATATGCCAAAGCGATACCTGCAACTTGATCGCTCAATTGAAAGAAGGCAAAGTTCCCTCCATAGTACCTCCTTCTCTTAAATCCTCCGAATACCTGGTGAACGCTTGGCATGCCAAGTTACAAAAAGACCTCTCTCCAGTCCTGCGCACCAAGTTCCTGGTTTATCTACAAAACTTACTTCACCATTTACGAGTCTATTCCAACGCGATTGAAGAGAACTTAGCGCACCAGCAAAACCCCTCTTCCGAACTACAAGGCATCAACCTCCAGATCGCCAATGACCTATTTTTGACCTACAATAAAGAACTTAGCCAAATTGAAGGGCAGATACTCCAATACGACTTTATGATTGAACAGCTGCTACAGCCGGAATTTGAACTCAGTTCTCTTACAGCACTTCTTAACGATTCCATTAGCAAAGAAATCGCTAATAATGCCTCCACAATAGTTCTTGCAATCAATGATAAAAGCAACCGAACAGAAAAAGAGCTTGCCCGGCTTCAAGAAGAGCTTCGCCTCCAACGAAAATTCCTCACACTACATCTTAAACAAACAAAAGACCTCCTTGCCATCAAGCTTAACCTCCTTCAAGATAAGATCCGAGAAGTGCGTCAAGCCACTTTAGGCATTATCCAAGAGACTATCAGTGTCGCTGAAAACCAAACCTCAGACCACATTCGCATCAAAATTGTCAACTTACAACAAGAGCTAGTCCTCCTCGAAAAACAGCAAGAAGAGCTCCAAAACCAGATGGCTGTCCTACCCAAAAAATGGGTCTCCGAGCAACTGATCCACCAGCATATGGAAATGCAGAAGCAGATGAGCAAAGAGATCACTAACCTCGTCGAGTCTAAAAATATCTCTAGCAATCTCGAAATCATGCAGTCTGCCCCACTCGATAGCGCTATCGTTCCGCTCCATCCCGACAGCCCACGCCTCCTCTTTTTTGCATTTTTCGGCGCTTTTACCGGACTATTCCTTACTGCTGCATGGACGCTAGTCCGCTCCCTTAACAAGGGCATACCGGCCTCTTCAGAAAGCTTAAAGTTCATGGGATTGCAAGTGATAGGAAATATTTCATCTGCCAAAAACTGTTCTCAGGCCGTAAAACGCTTAGTCAGTCTCCTTACACTGAATGCAAAGGCAGACCAACGGCATACGCTCCTCATTGCACAGAAAAATTCCACCATTGCTCATCAACTCGAAAAACAGTTTATAGCCAATGGATATAGAGCCAAGGCAGTCTCTTGGAACGCAACCTTCCCAGAAGAAGTTCAATGGGTTTTGGCTTATGCCAATCTTTCACCTGCTGATCCGGAAATCTTGAATCGCTTTGAGCACTTCGATCATTTTATCGCAGTGTTAAAAGATGAGCCTCTCTTTGAATTAGAGCCGCTTATAGAGCGCATTCAGTCCAGATCCAGCGAGAATCATCAAAATTATTTTTTAACATCTTTTTAGTGAGTAATATAATATGTTGTATCGTCTATTTTTAAGTTGTCTTTTCTCCATTTTATGCATTGTAAACACCTGTTCGGCTGCTTGCCCCATCACCCATGCCGTCCTAGCCAAAAAGTTTTGGGAATATTACCCAAAATATAATGAAGAGGAAAAATCTGCCTTTATGGTCGGAACTCTCTTCCCTGACATTCGCTATATTGACGCATGTGAACGCGAATTCACCCATTTCCCCAATGTTACCCTTGATGATGTCCTTAATGCTCCCACACCCTTTTCGGCTGGTATGCTCTTTCATTCCTATGTCGATCTGCATCGTGAAAACTTTGTGGTCGAGAACAAGCTATACGAATACATCGCCCATCTTGATTCACCACGCCCAACGACTCTCCTTAAAGTCGTCGAAGATGAGCACTATTATAATAGCGCTACCCTACAGTACTGCCGCAATTGCTTAAAAAATAACCTCGATGAAGAGCTGCAGCAAGGCATTGATAAAGACAAAGTCGACGAATGGCATTTTGTCGTCACCAACTGGTTTAGCTATATGCCCTCTACCATTCTCTATTATCTCTCCATCCGCAAAATGAGCGTCCTTGATATCAATGCTGAAGAAGTAGGAATCATGTATCAGCACCATCATCAACTCATCAGCGATCCCTTCATGCAAAACTATACTAAAAATTTGATGATCTATTTTGAGGAGCTGTTTGCTCAAAAATAAATATTTTAGTATGAGTCCTCTTTCAAAAGAGGACTCTTATGACAATGACAGCTGCTACGTCTACACATCAGTTTTCCCTAGGCTCTAGCAAACCCCATATTACCGACCGAGGCGGTAACCGCATCGATGCTAAGGCTAATGTCTTCCCTGCCCTTAAGGGAATGGCTATTTCTCTCGCAACAATAGACTCTAAAGGCTATCGCGAACCTCATTGGCATCCCAATGCCAATGAGCTTAGCTACTGCCTCGAAGGGCGTGCATTAATGACGATATTCAGCCCAGGAGCTAACCACGATACTTTTATCATCGAGCCAGGTGATATCGCTTTCGTACCTATGGGAGCCATTCACCATATCCAAAATATAGGATCAACTTCACTACGCATGCTCGTCTGCTTTGACAATGAACAGGCAGAAGATCTCGAACTTTCGTCATCTGTAGGCATAACACCCGATTCAATTTTGGGGTCCACCTTTAGTTTAGAACCCGCTTTTTTTTCAAAGTTCAAGAAATCTATTACACCCAATTACTTTGGGATTAGCGAAGAGACACCACCCTTAAGCTTGTCTTATGCCACTAACCGCTATAAACTTAGTCTTGAAGCCTTTAATCCTCAAATACATACACCAGGCGGAACAGTCAAGATAAGTAATGGATTTTACCTTCCCACACTCGAAGGTTTAGCAGTCTATAGTCTGTTCTTAGCGCCCCATGCCGTACGAGAACCCCATTGGCATCCCAATGCCGCCGAGCTCAATTATCTCATCAGCGGCACAGTGCATATTAAGCTCCTTTCTCCAGACGGGCATCTCGATTCTTTTGATATGGTTCCCGGCGATATCAGTTTTATGCCTCGAGGGTATTATCACTATATTGAAAATACAAGCCACGAAGATGTGCGCATGGCTATTTTCTTTAATAATACCTTCCCCTCTGATATAGGTCTGTCAGGGTGCCTTGGAGCCTATTCTAACCAATTACTCGCTTCCCTATTCAAAGTAAAGGTTTCAGATTTAGACTCACTTCCCAAGTATCAGCAAGATCTCCTCGTCGTTGCAGGCGGAGGATAATTTGAAACCTTATACACCTCCCGCACCTAACTTACTCAAAGGTTGCGCATTTATCATTATAGGATTCTTTTTCATGTCTACCTTTGGAGCATTCTCCAAAGTAGCGACAGTAGAAGGTTCTAAAATCTGGGTTAGCTTTATCTCTTACTTTACTTGCCTTGTGATACAGACATGCGTTGTTTGGAATGATGGGTTTGAAATCCTAAAAACAACCCGCTTCCGCTATCATTTTGGAAGAGCTCTATTTGGAGTTTCGGCAAGTTTATTGTATATGGTTTCGATGCAATATATCCCCTTGTTAAATGCAACATTACTCTTTAATACAACTCCACTATTTATTCCCCTTTTAGCCATTGTTTTTATGCATACAAAAATCGAATTAAAAACTTGGCTATCCATATTAATAGGATTTATCGGAATTACTATTATTATTAAACCAACGGCAACTATTTTAGATCAGCCTGGAGATCTCATCGGCCTTGCTTCAGGATTCTTCCTCGCCGTAGCCTTTATTTTTGTGAAACTCTTAACAGGAATTAACCGCCCCAATTGTATCAATTTTTATTTCTTTTTTTTAGCAACACTTATGCAGTTGCCCTTTCTCTTTTTCATCGGCACAGTACCCCCATTAACAAGCATTGGCTGGGCAATTTGCGGCGGACTCGGACTCGTGCTGATGCAACTCTTTCTAGTTAAAGCCTACGAGTATGCCGATGCCTCCAAAATTGGAGTCTTTCAGTACTCCTCTGTCGTATTCGTCGGAATTATCGACTGGCTCTTCTGGAATCAAGTCCCCCCTCTATCAGACTTACTAGGCGTACTCCTTGTCATGATCGCAGGCGGCCTCATTCTCCGCACCACCCAACCCAACCTCAAC
>Ga0207072_1012_pt1 | contig 69422 bp, 55 predicted proteins | sample Alteio_BWMinHeat_68_FD_153570 | JGI IMG/M metagenome (GOLD analysis project Ga0207072, IMG submission 153570) | Enriched cells from forest soil in Barre Woods Harvard Forest LTER site, Petersham, Massachusetts, United States -... | ecosystem: Environmental > Terrestrial > Soil > Temperate forest >... | reverse complement strand
GGCAGATTATGGATCTCCTGCAATGCTAACATCATTATGCCTTACCATCGTTTGATGGATCAGCTGTCCGAAAAGAGCAAAGGGAAAAATGCCATCGGCACCACAGGTAGAGGCATTGGCCCGTGCTATTCAGACCGCACAAACCGCACAGCGATCAGAATGGCTGACTTAGTGCTGGATTCTAGTCGATTTAAAGAGCTAGTAGAGAGAAATGTTAAAGCGGTTAATCTTCAACTGTCTCAAATTTATCATGAAGAGGAACTCTCCGCTGAGTCAATCGTGGAAGAATATCTAAGCTATGCGGAGGAATTGAGATCTTTTGTCACTGAAACTTTAGAATTTAGTCTCGCTAGAGATCTCCGCGAAGGCAAAAATATCCTCTTCGAAGGAGCTCAAGGAACATTTCTTGATAATACTTTTGGAACATTCCCTTATGTAACATCCTCCAATACGATTGCTGCAGGTATATGTGCTGGAGCTGGAATTGGACCTACAAAAATTTCTAAAACGATCGCTGTTGTAAAGGCTTATACAACACGTGTGGGAAATGGCCCTATGCTTTCTGAAGTGGGTGAGGATGATGCTTTTGCAGATGCTAAAGTTGCTCGTGAATATGGCACCACCACAGGCCGAAAAAGACGCATTGGCTGGTTTGATGCTGTTTTGGTCAAGCAAGCTGTTGCTTTAAATGGTGCTGACGAGTTGATTTTGACAAAACTGGATATTCTGGATTCTCTGGAAAAAATTAAAATATGCGTAGGATACGACTACCAGGGTGAAATCTATGACTATATCCTCAGCGGAGTTAGCTTTGATTATGTTAAACCCGTCTATGAAGAGGTAGATGGTTGGCAAAGTTCTACGACAGCTATTCGTCGGTATGAAGATCTTCCTGAAAATGCAAAGAGATATATTCAAAAGATAGCAGATCTTGCTGGCGCTCCCGTGACTATGGTTTCGGTAGGTCCTGAGCGTTCACAGATCATTCACGTTAGTCAGAAAAACTAAAGCTTGCTCAAGTAGGGATGGATGTATTGTTCATCCCTACGCCATTGTTTAGAGGTTCTTATGAAATATATATTTTTTATTTTATTATTAGGGTTTTGTCATCAAGCCTATGCCGAATTAGATTATTTCCACTATCAGTCCCCTTTCAGCGCCAGGTATGCTAGTGAAGAAATGTCGCAAATTTTTTCATTACAACAGCGTCATGCTTGCTGGAGAAAGGTCTGGGTAGCCCTTGCACAAGCTGAGAGAGATCTTGGTCTCCCCATCTCCGATGCACAAGTTGAAGAGATGAAAGCTGCCATTGACACTATTGACTTCAAGGTCGCTGCAAAATATGAAAAAGAACTTAAACACGATGTTATGGCTCACGTACATGCGTACGGTGAACAATGTCCTCTAGCTCGTCCTATTATCCATCTCGGAGCTACCTCTTGCACTATTACCGATAATGCCGACCAGCTGATCATGCGCAGTGCCCTGAAACTGATCCAATCAAAGTTAAAGCTATTAATGAAAAATTTGGCGATGACTGCTCTACACTATAAAGACTTACCTTGCCTAGGCTATACGCACTTTCAATCTGCTCAGCCTACAACAGTAGGAAAACGTATGTCGCTATGGCTACAGGATTTTTATCTCGACTACCTCGATCTAGCTTATCGCTTAGACCACATATATTTTTTAGGTGTTAAGGGTACAACAGGGACACAAGCCTCCTTTTTAGAACTTTTCGATGGAGATAGAGAGAAGGTCATAGAACTAGAAAAACGTTTTGCCGCTCAGTTGGAATATAATTGCACATTGCCCGTTTCGGGACAGACCTACACTCGCAAGATCGACAAACAAATTCTTGAAGTACTCTCAGGAATTGCTGTCAGCGCCCATAAAATGTCCACTGACCTGCGCTTACTGGCACATCTCAAAGAGATCGAAGAGCCCTTTGGAAAGCATCAAGTCGGCTCTTCAGCCATGCCCTATAAACGCAATCCCATGGAAAACGAACGCGTCTGCTCTCTCGCTCGCTACATTATGTCTCAAGCTAATAATCCCCAATACACAGCTGCCACACAATGGTTTGAACGTACACTGGATGATTCAGCCAACCGGCGTCTCAGTATTCCAGAGGCATTTTTGGCAACCGATACACTGCTGGACATCTTAGCCAATATTGCCGAAAATATGGTTGTCTATCCAAAAGTCATAGAGAAGCATTTAGACAATGAACTCCCCTTTATGGCCACAGAAAATATTTTGATGGCATGTGTCAAAAAGGGCGCTGATAGACAGGAGATTCATGAACGCATCCGCGAACATTCGCAGCTAGTTGCGAATAAGATTAAAAATGAGGGTGCTGAAAATGATCTGCTCGAAAGATTAGCAAATGATCCCGTCATTTCTCTTACTCGAAAAGAGATATTATTAATTATTAAAGACGGAGATTTCACAGGATGTGCAGCTAATCAAGTAGAAAATTTTGTAAATTTATATATATTTCCTATTATCAATTGAATTACTTACCTTACGTCAATGGCCTATCTAGGCAGGTTCACCGCAGAGCCGCAGAGAACGCTGAGGAAACGCGGAGGTATTTTTGCGAAGAAAACATCTCTGCGCTTTCTCAGCGTTCTCTGCGGCTCTGCGGTGAACCTGCCTAGATAGGCCATTGACGTAAGGTAAGTGAATTATAAATTTGGGCAAAAAGGAGTGACTTATGGAGCCGGTACACAACATATTTATTGAGTATGCAGAAACTCTAGATCTTAATAAGCCAGATGATGCAAACAAAATCAAAGATCTCATATTAGTAAATATGAATGCTATATGCAATAATGCCTTTTCAGAGCAAGAGCAAGGCATTGATACTCATTCTTTAGTTGCCCCTTTATCTTTGGATCTTAAAACCCTCAAATTTTTTCCACAGAATACCTACTCATACAGATTTACCCCTCAGCTAGTCGCTAGTACACTTGGTTGGAAAACAAGCGATGATGCTAAAAATATTAATGATTTTATTAATTTTTTAACCTCTTATGTACCTGAATTAAACCAATTAGTGATTGATGGTAAAAAATTTACTAAGTATCTCAACGATAAATACAAGACATTGGACAAGGGATTAGCAAATTTAAATGAATTTTACTGTAAATCTCAACCAACTAATAAGAGTGTTTTATCCACTTATCCTATTGCTTTAGAAAGGCTTAAAACTTGCTTTTCAATCGTCAGCGGAGACTATTCTTCGAATGGTGAACTTCCAAAACAAGATTTGCAATTACTCGATCTTGAAAGATACGCATCGCTTAAAAAAGTAATGACGGTTGGACCCATTGCCATGTCACTTCCAAAAATTGAAATATTAGGAGATCAAAAGATCTCATTTTTTGCGAATTGCATTTGCATGAAGAAAATTGAATTAGAAAAATTCTGTGGCACTTTCGAAACAGTCCTTTTAGAAAAAGATAAAGATGTAATTTTTGCTGAATTACTTAAAAATGAACGCTTTTCAGATATGCATTTTTGGCTAGCTAAAAAAATATTGAGACCAAAAAATGCAGATTCAGATGAAGCTTTTGATAAGCGTGCTGAGAGTGAGCCAATCAAGGAAGCTCTAAAATTTCTCGAAAATACAATTTCAATTAACAATTCTCTTAATCAATTAAAGGAAATATACAAACACTTTAATTTCACTGATCATTTTTGTAAAATTCAAAGTGCGCTTATGTACTATAAGCCTTTTCAATATATCTCTATTTTTCAGCATCCGCATACTCCTACAATGGGATATCCTGGCTTGCCTATTTGGTTTTTTAGCGATACTATGGTTGCAGAATTTGTTGCACGTGTCTGGATGAATAGTGAGAAAGTTAACTTTGATATGGCCACTCTAGAAGGAAAAATAATTTTACTCAAAAGTGCAACAATCATTCTAGACAAAAAAAATATTTGCAAACAAAAAATAGATGCATGGAAAACTTACTTTGCAGATGCAATACCACATGTTCCAGAATTGCAAGCCATTTTTTCCTAACAGGAGGATAAAACCATGGGCTCGACATCCAATGTATTTTTAAGTTTCGCTACTAAGCTAAATCTAAATACCCAGGAAGATGTTAACAAAATTAAAGATCTCATATTAGATAACATTAATGCTATCGGCGAAAATGCTCTCACTGAGAATTGTATAGATCGTGATAAAATGGATTTAGTCAAACCTCTCTCCTTAAATCTTACTACTCTCAGATTTGTTCCTCAAAATACTGGCTACGTTTATCAATGGACTCCCTCGTTTATTGCGAGTCGGTTTGGTTGGTGCTGTAGTGATGACGCTAAACATATTTCTGATTTTTTTGATTTTTTAACCTCTTATGCACCTGAATTAACTCAACTCAAGGTACGCAATGAAGATTTCATTCCTTATCTTCATAATAAATATAAAACATTGGATTGGGGACTCGTCTATTTAGGTGAAGCGTATCACCGATCCAAACGCACATTGGATCACCAAATTGTCAATGCTTCTCAGGTTGCTCTGACAAGGTTTGATACTTGCTGTTGTTTATTGGGGAATATCTCTTCAGAAAATTACTCTCTTCATAAGGCAATGAAAATACTCGAAATTGAAAGATATTCTGCACTAGAAAGTGTAATAAATGTAAGAAAATATAGGTGTGCGAAATCGGAAGTAGAAGAAAAATTGGAAGATAAGCAAATCACATTTCTGGCATGCTGTATCCGCATGAAGGATCTTGAATTAAAGGATTTTTGTGAAAAATTTGAAAAAATTCTTTCTACACTAGATGCGGATTTAATTTATTCTGTACTGCTCAAAAATGAACGATTTTCATCGATGCATCTTTGGTTGGTAAGCAAAATACTGAAACCAAGGCAATTTGAATCTCAGGAGGAGTTTGATAAACGCACAGCTGGAGAGCCTGTCAAACAGGCTCTAAAATACGTTGAAGATACAATTATTGAACTAAAGTCTGCTCTAATGCCTCTAGATAAACTAATGAGATTAAGTAAATTTCTGAGAGATCATAGCGGTATAGAACATTATAAGCCTTTTCAGCATATCTTAAACTTTGTCTTTGATCATTATAAAACCCCTAAGATTGCAGGATACCCAGGCTTGCCACTGCATATTACTGGAGATAACGATTTTAATCAGTTTATTGCCAATGTGTGGCTGAAGAATAAGGACTTTTACAACATTGATATGACTACGCATGAAGGAAGAATGATTTTGCTAACAAGCGCAGAATTTCTTTTTGCTGATCGAAAAATTGATGTTAAAAGACTTAAAGAGTGGCAATCTTTTTGTGCAAAAGAGCTTCCCGAGTTTTCCAAAATTCAAGCTTTTCTTTCCAGCTGACCAGTTCGTAGGATAAATATATGGCTGTTACAAATGTATTTCTTGAATATGCTGCAAAATTAAATCTAAAGAACACGAATGATGTAAACAAAATAAAAGATTTAATTTTAGAAAATATTGGTACTATATCTAAAAATGCGCTCTCAGAAAGGTTTATAGAAGAGGATAGACTAAATTCAGTTACACCATTGTCCTTAGATATTTCTACTCTTAGATTCATACCAAAAAATAGCGGCTTAATTTATCAATTGGCTCCTCTATCTGTTTCTAGTATCTTTGGTTGGGAAAGAAGTGATGATGCTAAACATATCCAAGATTTCATTGATTTTTTAACGTCCTATGCACCTGAATTAACTCGATTAAAAATCGAGGATAAAGACTTTATTTCTTATCTTCATCATAAATATGAAAAACTGAATTTGGGACTGGCATATCTGAGTGAGTTCTATAACAGATCTCAACGCTCTGATGATCATGAGAAGGTGGTGGCTTCTCAAACAGCATTAAACAGGCTTAAGATTTACTGTGCATTAGTAAGTAACACCTTTCCAGAATATAATTCTCTAAAAGAGGGCATTAAGCTACTTGATCTTCGAAGATTCTCACCACTTAATAGAGTGATGGATGTTCGTCAACAGGTCTTTGCTCCTTCTGAAATAGAAAAAAAATTAGAAGGTCATGAACTAACATTTTTTGCGAGTTGCATTCGCATGAAGGATCAAAAATTTCAAGACTTTTGCACTGATTTTGAGAGGGTTCTTCGTACACAGGATGCTAACTTAATCTATGGTGAATTACTCAAGCATAAACGTTTTTCATCCATGCATCTATGGTTAGCTAAAAAAGTATTAGCGGGAAAAACATTAGGATTTCAAGCTGACTTTGATAAATATTCTGAAGAAGAGCCTGTTAAGCTGGCTTTGAAGTGTGTTAAAGAAAAAATTATAGCGTTAAAATCATCTAAAGATTCTATTACTGAGTTTATAAAATTATTTAAATACCTTAATGATTCCACTCGACTTGCATACTATAAGCCTTTTCAACATATTCTAAACTTTGTTTCTCGTCAGTTCAATACTCCGGAAATTCATGGCTATCCTGGATTACCCTTATGGATGATTGAGAGAGCCGATATTGAATTTTTTGTTGTAAGTGTATGGAAGAACAGTGAGGATTTCTTTTCCATCGATATGACCACGCACGAAGGGAGAATGGTTCTGTTAAAAAGTGCCGAGTTCTTATTTGGTATTAAGGCAATTAATGATGTAAAATTGAATGCTTGGAGCACTTTTTGTGCAAAAGAGCTCCCATACTTTCCAAAGATACTAAATTGCATATAGGTTCAAAATGGATTTGGCTGCACCTTACGTTCACGAAATAGTTATTCCTGGAATTCCTAAGCTTACAGATAAAATTCTACATTCGTATCGAATGGGTTTAGAATCAGGTGTGGCATATCCTTCTGTATTTGCTATCTCGATGAAAAGACTCATAAATTGGCCTTTCAACAATTTCTACAATGACTTGGGTTATTTATGTGTGACTACTAATATGTCGCCTGATCAGGAAAAAATATTCCTAGAAGCTTATTTAGGAAGACCTCCTGAAAAGAGTGATCTTGAAATCCTATTAAATGGTAAATGCAATTTTTATTTATCTGTAGCAGCTACTTGTTTCTATTTTTCTGAAAATGAGGAAGATAAAAAGCTTCCGTTAAAAGAGAGAGTAGACCAGTTAGACTCGCAATTGCGTTCTAGAAAGTTAAAGCCGTCTGAAGAATATTTAAGAGAAGGTATTCTCTTAACACTTCAAGATACTTCTAAAGAAGATTTTAAGCAGATTGCTCTCTCGTTTTATAAAGCATTTTTAAAATTGAGAACTCGTAGCCCCTACAGAGTTCCAGTGTCTATTGTAGACTCTACGATGGAAGTTTTATTAGCCTTAAAGCCTAAATCTGAAGGCTTTTTGCCTACTTCATTTCGAAAGTCTCTTGAAATAAACTTACCTCCCCAAGATGAATGCTATACTAAGGACATTTACGTTAAGCTAGCTGAAGAGCGATATAACCATTTTTGTGAAAGATTTTTAACTGGCTCTGCACATACTTTAGAACCCTCTATCCCTCATCTGATCCATTTAATTTGGTTGGGCTCTCCACCTACTCGTAGAGTTAATTTAGCCGTTGAATCGTGGAAAAAATACCACCCTGATTGGGATATTAAGCTTTGGACAGATCAAGAGATTGAAAATTTTAGTTGGTCGACACCTCATTCACAATCTTTTTTTGAAAAATCGATTAGCTGGGCTGAGAAATCGGACATTTTACGTTGTGAGCTGCTCTATCAATATGGAGGTATCTATAGCGATATCGATGCAGTGTGCCTCAATTCCTTTGAGGACCTTGTTTCAAATGGATTAACCTTTTTTGCCTGCTATGAAGGTAACTGTATTGCTGAATTTGTTAATCCTCGCATTGGAACTGCTATTCTCGGCGCAGCAAAAAATAGCTCTGTCATGAAACGAAGCATGGACTACTCTATCCCGTCTGATGAAGCGGGTGATTTGATTCTGTGTGAGAGATCAGGTCCAGGGCCTGTGACAAAAGCGTGTAATGAGACTCTTCTTTTTCAGGGTGAAGAAAATATACTTATTTTGCCAAGCTCTTACTTCTATCCGATGCCCTGGGTCGCTAGGTCAGCTACTGTAAATAAATTTATTGAATTTATTCAGCCTGAAACCCTTGCAATCCATCTTTGGGAAGGCACTTGGTTTGGTTCAGATGTTAACGATTGAGTTCTTGCTGCTGTCGTAAAGAGCGCTGCATGATCTCATCTTGCTGTCTAATAGAACGGCTTTTTAATCTCTCTTCCTGAGATGAGTTGGTATCCGTATCTGATGCCCCTTCACTGGCATTGAGGATAGAATTGCGCTGCTGTTCGAAGTTACGTAAAATAGCGCTCTCTTGGCTAGAACCATTGCCATAGTCACCTGTTTGGGGTGTCATTGGATGAGGTGAATAGTTAGGATTTGGATTTGCATTTTGAGAATAAGCGGCTGTACTGCCTGCTAAAAGCCCTGAAAAAATAAGTGAGAATAGAATATTTTTCATAACATCTCCTTTGGCTTTCTATAGTTATCTAACTTAAGAAATGCCAGAAGAGGAGGATTTCAATCAAATAGAGAATAAGTAGCAAAAGGGTGCCTAAAAGGGTCCATAGCTTTTGATTACGCTTGGGCATTAGCCACCAGCTCAAAAACCAGAGCGCAATGGGCATCATGGGGTAAGCGATCAGAGTTACACTTATCGCATTGCCTATAAAAGTCCCCACTGAAGAGTTTAGTCCTGAGGTTAAAGGAGATAGAAACTTGAGTTCAAACATCACAATAGGAAACAAGACCAATAAAACTAACATGGTCTGCTTCCAGACAGGCGGAATCTCCCCTACCTTCGCGATAGACGCAAACCATCCTATGTAGGGAGAAATAATGCGATTATTTTCGAGAGTAGAAATGAGTGTATTTGACTCTTTGAGCAGGGACTCTCTCTCAGAGGATTTAAGCCATTGATCGAGGTTCTGTATAGAATCAAATTGTAACAAAGTAATCCAATGCCCCAGTTTCTCTCTGGGAGACTGGACATATACGCCTCGAAATCCTGGGAACTTAGCCTCTACTTGATGTATCTTGGCACTCCATTCGCGATAGGCCTGCTCTTTATGTGGATGGACTTGAGTGATCAAGATCTCTGTGACACCGTTTTGCACAGCAGATTCTTGGGTCATTGTTTCATGAATTCCATTGTTGACGCTATATTTTTTTAAATCATCCATCAATCCATGGCTTTCCGTCGAATCTTGCCAGAGTAACGCATCACTCATGCTGCTAAATCGCTGGACAACTAGCCACTTTTGCTGCTGCTCTCCTGGCGCCAAAAACTCAAGACTCACAAACCCGGGAAAGTTGACTACCTTAGAGTTAAAATGTGCCTGCCACTCTGCAAAATCACTCTTACATTGAGGATTTAGCTCTATTCTCAATGTAAGAATGGTAGGATTTTGAGCATACGTTGGCATAGTTAACCTAAACTTTAATAACGTGCCCTGTCAGGCATCTCAGAAAATTCGATCCAAACTTTTACCGCTTCAGGACGCATATGCTCCTTCGTTTGAATGCGGCGATCTTTAGGATCTTTGCGTATTTCATCAAGGATATCAATATCGGCAAAGTCTCCATACTTCAGGGCATCTTCCGTTGTTGCTCCGTAGTAAATTTTATCTACATGTGCCCAGTATGCCGTCGCTAAACACATGGGACAGCATTCTGCGCTTGTATATATCTGACACCCTTTCAGATGAGGAGTACCCAATTTTTTACAAGCTTCGCGGATAGCCTGCATCTCTGCATGCCAAGTAGGGTCTTTGTGTTTAATGACCTGGTTATACCCCTCAGCAATGATTTTTCCATCCTTCACAACTACCGCTCCAAAAACACCTCCCGTTTTCTCTTCGATAGAGGCTTTTCTACTTAGCTGAATTGCCCTTTTCATAAACTCAGGATTAAAGTCTTTATCCATAATTCCTCCTTATTAAGGGGTAAATTTAATATATATAGATAATAAATATTTTAATAAAATCTTAAGAATATGTTTTTTTTTGACACTTTGGACATATGTGACTGCTTCTTTGGGCCACCTTAATCCGAATGATCTCAGTTTGACATCTCGGGCAGTGTAGCCCATCACGTCTAAACACTTTTAACTGAGTCTGATGTCCTCCCCGTTGGCCTGAAACACTATAATAATTGGCTCGTGTCGACCCCAGAGTTGTTCCTTGGTACTCAATCCCCTGCTTTAAAACATCGATAATAGCTACATGCAAAGTTTTTATTTGAGCTTGTTTTACCTCATTTGTTTTTTGTTCTGGGTGAATTTTTGAAGCCCATAACGCCTCATCCACATAAATATTTCCCAAGCCCACCAAATGCTTCTGATCCAACAAAAATGGTTTGATCTGCTGCGAGCTCGTTTTAAGGAGCTGTTGAAAAGCCTTCAGAGTAAACGCTTCGGATAGAGGCTCTATACCTAGATTATGTAATTTTGTCCTCGGATCAAAAAGTAAATACCATTTTCCAAATTTACGCTGATCCTCATAATGAAGAGTGCGCCCATCCGCTAAACGCAATTGGACGCGCTCATGAGATGACTTTATCTCTTGTTGCATAGAGATAGAAAACTTACCCGTCATACGCAAGTGCACAAGCAAAGTCTGCTGACTCAACGAAAAGACGATATACTTACCTCGACGAGTTATATCTTTAATGGTTTGATTGCGAATCTGTTGACAGAATTCCTCAATACTCGGCTCAGCAATACTTCTAGGCCAAAATACAACCACTTCGCGAATTTTCAGGCCCAGTAAATGGCTAGCTCTAAGTTCTCGAACAATGATTTCAACTTCAGGCAATTCTGGCATTTAAGGCTTTACCCAAATGCCCCAGTCATTATCTTCATGAAATTCGGCTAACCGAATACAATTTTCATCCATCCACTTAACCGCACTCGCCGTCGTTCCCCAAGTAATATCGTCAAAAATAATAATTCCTCCCCTTCTCACTAAAGGAACCCACTTATGAGCATCTAAATTTGCTGCCTTTTCAGAATGGTTACCATCGATATGCAAAATATCAATATTCGGAATTAATGGAGCATTCTCAGATGTAGACTTAATCAGCTCTATATTTGCTTGTAGATTATATTCACTAATTTTTGCCTGTAGTCCTCGTAATATCATTTGATGATCCACCTGACTCCACCAGTCATAATTCACACCATCCATCCCTTCAGATGAGGCCCCAGAATCCCATGGGTCTATTCCGTAGGCTTTTCCTCTTCCGTTGACTTTAAGAGCTAAGCCCATTGGAACCAAAGACTTTCCTCCCCACACACCGATTTCTACTACAATTTTAGGCTTCAACATAAAAATCAAATCCACTAAAACGGAAGCCTTATTATGTGTACACCAGCCCTCCAAATGGTCCATGTAGTTAAATGCTACCTCTTTCGACCTCTGAGCTAGTATATTAGTATTCGATACCATCTCGATACATTCATAATGATAGTCTGGTTTATCGCCTTGATGATCATATAGATCCATGAAATAACTCCTGTTCAGTGTGCAATGAGTTTATGCTTATAATTGGGCGCTCCATTGTCTGAAAGAGCTCTCGGCTGAGTCGAAACAACATCTTCGCGTACATTGTACATACGAATATCATCCGGTAGGGTATATTCCATGTCGTAAGGTAAGAAAATCCCTTCACGGGTAAAGTCAAGCATTTTCTTCATTCCAGACCTTCTTACAATCATCGAATATGCCCCGTAACGGGCTCCTACCCTTCTAAACTCTGGGCTAATATCTACTCGTTCTAAAAATTTATAAGGATTGCTAGGCGTAAAATTTGGTCGTAAGGCATGCCCCAAACAGGGTACGTACTGGCCATTCTGATCCTTAGTGTCTTGATCAGTAAACAGAAAATCCCATCCATCCTTGCCCACAAGGCTATCTAGTTTCTCAATAAGGTCTGACATCAAATGAGGATCCTTAATCACCTCAACATCATCTTCCATCACCCAAATCGTTTCATAACCAGAATCATACGCATCTTTAAGAATAGATAGATGACTCAAAATAATTCCTATAGCCCCTCTCGCCATACAGTGACAAAAATAGTTCCTTCCCATCACCTGCATCACTTCATGAAAAGGCTCTCCCTCATACTCAGGAAAATAACAGGTTCCCATCAAACCCTGTTTCATCCAAGGCACATATTTAACCCCAACATCATCTATCACTTCATAGGAAAGCTCCCAACCATTGACAGCTGAAAAACGAAACGGCGTAATCCCATAAGGAGCCAATTCGTCAACAGAATGCATAAATTTCTCCGGCCGCTCATCCAAATTAAGCATATAAATAAAGTCGATATTGCGTATCTGATGAGGCCCCGATTTGTCCAAAGGGATTTTAAAGTGATCTTCCAATTTTGCTACAAGAAGTCCATATAGCAGAACAAAAAACAAAGTAAAGAATTTAATTAACGTTCTACTATCTGTATTGTATCTCATGAGCTGGTACCAGTGAGTCTTTAAGAGCATTTAAATCAATCGTTGCAATCCAAATTTCCGAATCATCCTTTCCATATGACAAATAAAGATTTGAGCCATCCACCACAAACCCACCAGGATAAATCACACGCTTCTCATAGCTCGAATAAGTATAAAACTCTAGCGAATCAATCGGAAATGGGCTGATCTTTGTCAATTCAAAAGGGGGCTCAGCAGCAAAAGTATAAGCACCCATAAAGTAATGCCACATATCCCTATTATCCGAAGAAGTAGTCCTAGTTACTGTTCCAGAATGAAAAAATCCCAAATATTCCCCATCGACTAATTGAACAGGTGCACTCCCCCTTAACGTCCCATAATTCCAAGAAAGCGCTCTATTTGTTTCATATACCCTTTTACAAATACCTGTAGAAAGATCAGGAATGACCACTTCATGCGGATTAATCGAATAAGAGAACAGTAAAGACCCATTCCAAACAAAAGGACTCCAATTTTTCTGCCAAAGAACCGTATCATACCTCGATTCATGCACCAACTTAACCGGATCAGAGATAAAAAACTGCTTATGCAAATAAAAAAGCTCTGCAATATACATGTCACGCCTATCCTGAAGCGATGGATACATCTTTTCCATGTTATCATTGTAAATTAAAAACAACCTATCATCGAAACTAAACACACGCGGGTCTTCAGCCTGCGAAAACGTTCTCTTATCATTAAAACGAGTGTCAATCAACTGAGTATGCGAAATAGGTTCAAACGAATTATTCAGTAATACAGCCCCTATGCATGAGAGCCAAGGCTGATGATACCGACTCGGAAGGTATCTAAAAATCATCAAATAACCCTCTTTAAACTTAATAATAGAGGGATTATATGCTCCAGGATAGCTGGGAAGGTAGATTCTTTTAGTTGAAATGACCAGTTTATCAATAGGCTTTGCAATTAAAATACCTTGAATACTAGCGGATATAGCCGATACAAATAAAACTAACCCTGACACAAAAACCAAAAACAGATATTTCATATCTCACTCTTAAAATCATTTTTAAATTTTGCATCCTGCATGACAAGTAAAAATATTCATATCAATTTTGTCAAATTTTTTGATTGAAATACTTATTTAAACAATTTATTGTACTTATGAAAAACCCTTTGAACTCAGAATATGAACGTGACACACTTACACCTTTTCCTCTTAACAATGCTCTTAAGCGCATTTATAACCCCCAAAATTAATGGGGATGAAAATAAAATATGCCTCACAATGATTGTTAAAAATGAATCACAAATCATTGAACGGTGCCTAAAAAGTATCCAAAACCATATCGATATCATCTCCATCTGCGATACAGGATCCACAGACGATACTGTAGAAATTATAGAACGCTTCCTGGAAGAATCAGGCATCCCAGGCAAAGTCCACAGACATACTTGGAAAAATTTCGGCCACAACCGAACACTGTCAGCCAACGCCGCCAAAAAAACCATTGAAGAATTTGGCTTCTCTCTATCCAATACCTATTTGCTACTCATCGATGCAGACATGCTCCTAAAAGTAAACCCCGACTTTAACAAAAATGATTTAAAAGAAGATGTTTACCTCATTCTCCAAAAAAGTTGGATGCATTCACTATACAACACACGCCTCCTTCGTGCATCCATACCATGGCGCTGCGTAGGTGTTACCCATGAGTACTGGACATCCAACAGACTCCTGCGAGAAGCAAGACTAAACACCCTCAGTATCGATGACCGCGATGATGGAGGCTGCAAATCCGATAAATTTGAACGCGACGTTCAACTGCTACTTCAAGGACTAGAAACTGAGACCGAGAACGAACGTTACTTTTTTTACCTAGCTCTATCCTACAAAGCACTCAAGCAATATGACGACGCCATCAAGTACTTTAAAGCACGCATTGATAAACAGGGATGGTATGAAGAGGTTTGGTACTCAAAATACATGATCGGACTGTGTTATGAAGAGATGGATCAATGGGAACAAGCCCTTAGTTGGTATTTAGATGCCTACCAATACAACCGCGACCGCGCAGAACCACTCCAGCAAATCTCGTCCTATTATCGCATGAATGGACAACATAATCTTGCCTATTTCTTCGCAGAACAAGGCTCTCGCATCCCCTTCCCCGAAAAGCAAACCCTATTTATTTCACACCGAGTCTATGATTACCTCTTCGACGAAGACATCTCTGTCTCAGCTTTCTACACTCCCTATAAAGAAGAAGGATACGCCGCCAATAACCGCCTACTATTAAAAAAATCAGTTCCACAATTTATCAAGGAACAAGCTTACAAAAATATACAGTTTTATCTCCCCACTCTAGAGGCTACCTTTCAGCCCATCAAATTCGATTTGCCACTGATTAGAGACGGATATCCAGCCCATTATAACCCTATGAATCCCTCCATTATAAAAACAAACGACGGTTATGATGTCCTCTGCAGAACAGTAAATTACATGCAGATCGCTGCAAAACACTTCAAATCTCTAGACTGGTTCGATACAAGCAATACCCTTAGAACTAGAAATTTTCTTTTACATTATGACCAGAACTTTAATCTACTCTCTCAACAAGAGATCGTTGAATTCCTTCCTCGCTACCGAAGATACTTCTACAATATCGAAGGACTAGAAGACTGCCGTTTATTTCAATTCAACAACTCTACTTGGTTTAGTTGCAATACACGCGAAACCAATCCCTGCGGACAGCCACAAGTCTCCTTAGGAAAACTCTCCGATGACCGGACCAATGCAACTATTCACGTAGAAAAACTCATTCCCCTATTAGGACCCGATCCTACTCAGTGCGAAAAAAATTGGCTACCCTTTGTCAAAGATGGCGAGATACACCTCATCTATTCCTATGATCCCTATATTTTCTATAAGCCCACGCTTGATGATGCCGGAAGAGTTCTACAGGTCACCAATTTTTACCAAACCTCCTCACATGACTTTTCTCACTTTTTAGGATCTGCACCACCTATCGAATTTGATGAAGGATATTTACTCCTCATTCATGAAGTTGTCTATGTCAATGAACAGCGCAGTTATACGGAACGCTTTGTCTACCTAGACAAAGACTACAATATTCAAAAAGTTTCTAAGCCATTTATTTTTCTGCATAAAGGAATTGAATACTGCTGTGGAATCACCATCGACCACTCATACACCAACCTCATACTCACCGTAGGGTTAGAAGATAGAGAAGCCTATTTTTGCTTCGTCAGCCTAGAAACTGTAAGATCTATGCTAGAACCACTACCCTAAAAAAAATTGGTTACATGTTGAAAACAAGATTACTTAAACTATTAATCCTGTTTTTTACATTAAAACTCACGCTAATCGAATGCCGCGACCTAGCTCATAAAACCCCCATTGCTGATACACAATCCGAAAAATCCTGCTGCAAACCTCCAAAACAAGGACCACCAGGACCTCCAGGACTTCCTGGACCTGAAGGACCCCAAGGTACGCCAGGCACACCCGGAGCGATCGGACCCACCGGACCCACTGGACCCACCGGCACAAATGGAGAAACTGGACCCACAGGTGCAATGGGCACCGGACCAACTGGACCAACTGGAGCATCTGGAACCATTGGTCCCACAGGCCATGCAGGACCTACCGGACCCATGGGTACTGGACCTACAGGAAGTACTGGTACTATAGGTCCCACTGGTCAGACAGGACCCACTGGCCCTATGGGTACTGGTCCTACGGGAAGTACTGGTACAATTGGTCCCACAGGACAAACAGGACCCACTGGTCCTATGGGTACTGGTCCTACAGGTAGTACTGGTACTATAGGTCCCACTGGTCAGACAGGACCCACTGGTCCCATGGGCACTGGCCCTACAGGAAGTACTGGTACTATAGGCCCCACAGGACAAACAGGCCCCACTGGTCCCATGGGCACTGGTCCTACAGGTAGTACTGGTACAATAGGCCCCACAGGACAAACAGGCCCCACTGGTCCCATGGGCACTGGTCCTACGGGGCAAACAGGACAAAAAGGACCCACAGGACAAACAGGACCTACCGGTCCCATGGGCACTGGTCCTACAGGTCAAAGAGGATCAACCGGTGCAACAGGCTCAACTGGCCCGACTGGTTCAACAGGTGCTGCCGGGCCAACCGGGGCTATTGGACTAACAGGCCCAACAGGTCAGACTGGTGCTACAGGATTCACGGGTTCAACAGGATCAACCGGAGCCACTGGCTCAACAGGTGCTACTGGATCAACAGGTCCAACTGGAGCTACAGGATCAACCGGAGCCACTGGCTCAACAGGTGCTACTGGATCAACAGGTCCAACTGGAGCTACAGGATCAACCGGTCCAACTGGTGCAACTGGATTCACCGGACCAACCGGAGCAACGGGTACAACCGGTCCGACTGGTGCAACAGGATCGACAGGTGATTTTGGACCAACTGGTGCTACCGGTTCAACCGGTCCGACTGGTGCAACAGGATCGACAGGTGATTTTGGACCAACAGGTGCTACAGGATCAACAGGCCCAACCGGAGCAACGGGTTCAACAGGGCCAACTGGTGCTACCGGTTCAACAGGTCCAACCGGCGCAACTGGCTCAACTGGACCAACCGGAGCAACAGGATCGACAGGCCCCACAGGTGCTACAGGATCAACTGGTCCGACTGGCGCAACAGGATTCACGGGACCAACTGGTGCTACTGGATCTACTGGTCCAACTGGTTCAACTGGTCCGACTGGCGCAACAGGATCAACAGGCCCGACTGGTGCTACAGGTGATTTTGGGCCGACTGGCGCCACTGGTTCAACTGGCGCAACAGGATTCACGGGACCAACTGGTGCTACTGGATCTACTGGTCCAACTGGTTCAACAGGGCCAACTGGATCAACCGGCTCGACAGGACCAACAGGTGCTACGGGTTCAACCGGACCAACTGGTGCTACGGGATCGACAGGTCCAACTGGATCAACAGGATCGACAGGACCAACCGGAGCAACAGGATCAACTGGAGCTACCGGCTCAACTGGCCCAACTGGTGCAACCGGTTCAACAGGTCCAACAGGTCCAACAGGTGCAACAGGATCTACAGGACCAACTGGTGCAACCGGTTCAACAGGTCCAACCGGCGCAACTGGACCAACCGGAGCAACCGGAGCAACAGGTTCAACTGGCCCCACAGGAGCTACAGGATCAACTGGTCCGACTGGCGCAACTGGCTCAACTGGACCCACAGGAGCTACAGGTTCAACAGGTCCCACAGGCGCCACAGGATCTACAGGACCAACTGGAGCTACCGGCTCAACAGGACCAACTGGTGCAACTGGATTCACCGGACCAACCGGAGCAACGGGTTCAACCGGTCCAACTGGTGCAACAGGATCGACAGGTGATTTTGGACCAACCGGAGCCACAGGTTCAACTGGCCCCACAGGAGCTACAGGATCAACTGGTCCGACTGGCGCAACAGGATCGACAGGCCCAACTGGTGCAACTGGATTCACCGGACCAACCGGAGCAACGGGTTCAACCGGTCCAACTGGTGCAACAGGATCGACAGGTGATTTTGGACCGACTGGCGCAACAGGATCAACAGGCCCAACTGGAGCAACAGGATCAACTGGACCAACCGGACCAACAGGCGCTACGGGTTCAACCGGACCGACGGGTGCTACTGGATCTACTGGCCCCACAGGAGCTACTGGATCTACTGGACCAACTGGAGCTACAGGATCAACTGGCCCTACAGGTGCAACCGGTTCAACAGGTCCAACCGGCGCAACTGGCTCAACTGGACCAACAGGCGCTACGGGTTCAACCGGACCGACGGGTGCTACTGGATCTACTGGCCCCACAGGTGCTACAGGATCAACAGGGCCAACTGGTGCAACTGGCTCAACTGGACCAACCGGAGCCACAGGTTCAACAGGGCCAACTGGAGCAACTGGACCAACAGGCGCTACGGGTTCAACTGGACCAACCGGAGCAACAGGTTCAACTGGCCCCACAGGAGCTACAGGATCAACCGGACCGACGGGTGCTACAGGTGATTTTGGGCCGACTGGTGCTACTGGATCTACTGGACCAACAGGTGCAACAGGCTCAACTGGCCCCACAGGAGCTACAGGATCAACTGGTCCGACTGGCGCTACAGGTTCAACCGGCCCAACAGGTGCTACGGGTTCAACCGGACCAACTGGATCAACAGGATCGACAGGACCAACTGGTGCCACAGGCTCAACTGGACCAACCGGTGCTACTGGATCAACAGGACCAACTGGAGCTACCGGCTCAACTGGCCCAACTGGTGCAACCGGTTCAACAGGTCCAACCGGAGCTACAGGATCAACCGGACCGACGGGTGCTACAGGTGATTTTGGGCCGACTGGTGCTACTGGATCTACTGGACCAACAGGTGCAACAGGCTCAACTGGCCCCACAGGAGCTACAGGATCAACTGGTCCGACTGGTGCTACTGGCTCAACTGGACCAACAGGTGCTACGGGTTCAACCGGTCCAACTGGTGCAACAGGTCCCACAGGCGCGACTGGATCGACAGGATCAACCGGACCAACTGGAGCTACAGGATCAACTGGCCCTACAGGTGCAACCGGTTCAACAGGACCCACCGGTGCCACAGGATCAACTGGACCAACCGGAGCTACAGGATCAACCGGACCAACCGGAGCTACTGGATCAACTGGTCCGACTGGCGCAACAGGATCGACTGGCCCAACTGGTGCAACAGGATCGACTGGCCCAACTGGTGCAACTGGTTCAACTGGACCAACAGGTGCAACTGGTTCAACGGGACCTACTGGAGCCACAGGTTCAACAGGTCCCACAGGCGCGACTGGATCGACAGGATCAACCGGACCGACGGGTGCTACAGGTGATTTTGGGCCGACTGGAGCTACTGGATCTACTGGACCAACAGGTGCAACAGGCTCAACTGGTCCCACAGGTGCTACAGGATCAACAGGACCTACTGGAGCAACTGGTTCAACAGGTCCAACCGGAGCAACAGGATCGACAGGCCCCACAGGAGCTAAGGGATCTACTGGACCAACCGGCGCAACAGGCTCAACTGGTCCGACTGGCGCAACAGGATCGACAGGCCCAACAGGTGCCACAGGTTCAACCGGCCCAACAGGTGCAACTGGATTCACCGGACCAACCGGAGCTACAGGACCAACAGGTGCAACTGGCCCTACAGGTGCAACAGGCCCTACAGGTGCAACTGGTCCTACAGGTTCGACAGGACAAACCGGGCCAACGGGTCCGACTGGTCCGACGGGTCCAAGGAATCCAACGGGTCCTACAGGGGCAACTGGACCAACAGGTCCAGCATTAGGTAATTTTGTTTTTGCTTATGATACGACGACGCAGACAGTGGCCTCAGCAAATACTTTTCAAGACATTACTTTTAGCAATAATGGTCAGCTAAGCGGCTGGACACATACGGCAGGAACGGCTTCATTTACCTGTAATCAAACGGGAACTTATATGGTTATTTATAATGGTGAGGCAACGCTTACAGCGGTAGTAAGCTTAGCGGCCACATTTTCTTTGAGAGGTGTCGTAAATGGTACAGAAATACCAGGAAGTCAATCTTATATAATTAATAATATAGCTGCTCTTTCAACTCAAACTACGCAGGTGTCAACTTGTTTTATTACAACTTTTAATTCGGGTGATGTTGTAAAAATTCAATTCACAGCGTCGACTACAATAGGACAGGTAGCTCCAGGGGGAATTGGAACTACCAAAACGAGTGCGATAGTAACTATCACGCGTATCTTATAAATTCACACAGGTTAGTATAACTCTACATAGGTGAGCCATCTGTAGCGTGCTCCGTCGTTGTAAAAGACTTTCATACGATTGCGTATTGATGGGTCAATTTCGTTTAGGGTTTTCCAGAGGGCTGGTTGGTTGCTGTCAGCTTTGCTGTTGGGAAAGTATTTTACCATTCTTCCAACGATCTGTGGAGTGATGGCATAGCGTTTGATGATGTGTTTAAGTACGGCTGCTTTGCCACGGTGTTCTCCCATTTCGAAGCAATCTCGGAGGGTGAGGTGTCCGGGGACGCAGTCGTCGAATCCTGGTGCGTAGTTATCATCAAATATGATGTGTTTGATTCCTTTGACGGAGCATTGTAGAACTCTATCATAGGCGTTGATATGGTCATCAAAGAAGGCTACAACGGGTTTTCCTTCAGGGAGATCAAACTCATATTCTGAGAAGTCGGTGGTTGTATAGAATGCGTCTTGAGAGATGTAAATTCTGTTAGTTAGATCGGGATCCATGCAAATGATTTCTGCTTCAGGTACGGCTTGTTCTATTGTCCAGGTGCTTTGTCCTTTCCATACTCCGCTTTCGATGACGAGTGAGGGTTTGATTTTTCGGAGGAGGTGCCATAGGAAGAAATTTCCTTCTGAACGCATTCCGCAGATGTTTGTTTCGATGGGTCTATTTTCGTAAATGTTAAGGAATTCTACGAATTCTTCTAGTGGTATGGGGTCATAGTAATAGCTGTTAACGAGTTGGGGATTATAACTTAGTACTTGTTTATAGAGTTTTGGATCTTTTATTTGTTCTTCGATAGCTTGTAGATGGGTAGTTAAAGATAGTGTGGTTAATAAGAGGAGTAAATAGCGCATGGGTATTCCTTAGTGTTAGAGTTTGAGGAGTTTGTAGGGTTTTTTGTTTTTGATGTAGTTGGTGGCTTCGATCTGTTCTTCTCGGTTGACTTTGAAGTCGTTAAGGGGGTTATCGATATTGTATACATATAGGGTATCTGGGACGAAGCGGACTTTGTGTCCTGCCATTTCGAGCATGGGATACATGAGTGCTTTATCCCATGAGACGAGGAAGTATTTTCCATTTTGGTCGCGTAGGTCTTTGTCTTTAATTTCGCGGTAGAGGCGGTATTTGTAAGTTTTGAGGTGGCAAAAGACGTCTGTAATTGTGCGGTAGAGTTTTTCATCGATGATATGGTCGTCTATGTCTTCTGCATAATTGATATTGATGACATGGGGTGGATAGGATTCAAACTGTCCCCAAGTGAGGTAGACGTCTTCTTCTGTGTAGATTTTGTCGAGTTTGGTGAGGACGTGAGAGTCGTAGAGCCAATCATCTCCATCGAGCATGACGATGACGTCGTCATCTTTGCATTGGAGGTGTTGGATGCCTTCGACGATGCTGGCAAGGGCTCCGACATTGGTGTCATGGAAGATATATTTCCAATGGTTTCTTTGGCAAAAATCTAAGATGATACTGCGTTGTTGTTTGAGTGAGGAGTAGTCGTCGATAACGCAGACGTCAAAGTTTTTGTTGATTTGGCTTTCAATGGAGCGGAGGGTTTTGGGTAGATACTCCACGCTATTGAAGGAGGGGACGACAATTTTAAATTTTCCTTTCATGTCTTTATTGATACATTTTTTCTGAAAAATTGGAAAGTCGTGGGTATTCTTTTTTTATGGTCTGGGTGAGAGTGCTGGGTTCGTACCATAATTCGACGGAATGGCGAGCGCGTGTTACGGCTGTATAAAGGACGGCTCGACCTAGGGTTTCGGATCCTGGTGGGAGAAGGACGGTGATATGGTCAAATTCGCTACCTTGGCTTTTGTGGACGGAGAGGCAGTAGCCATATTGGTAGCGTGGAAGTATTGCGGCTGGGACGGTGCGCCAAGCGTTTTCTGTCGTGGGGAAGTAGGCTTGATTTCCTTTGAGGAACCCCATTTCGCCATTATAGAGTTTGAGGAGGTGGTCATTGGCGACAAGGAGGATAGGAATGAGGGGTGTGGTTCCATGAGGAACGCGTTTGAGGAAATGGGAATGGATATGTCGGTTGATGTGTTCGACTCCCCAAAGTCCTCTTCGTAAGGGAGTTAGAATGCGAAAAGATTTTAATGCTGAAGAATCAGGTTGAGTGAGGATTGGAAATTTGTGGGCGAGTTGTTCGATGGTAGAATTGTACTGTTCGGTTGGAGGAAGGATTTTTCCGTTAATGGGAGAGTTGGATGATTGGAGCATTTTAAGGATAGAGATTTCGTCTCCTTGATTGATGGCATCGGCGAAGTGAATGATTTCTTGGAGTTCGGCCCTTAAACATTTTTTTAAGAAAGCAGGCTGTTGAGAGGGTTTGGAGGATTGTGAGCGGAAATTGATGAGGTCGAAAAAGGGGGCACCAGGTTCAACAGGTGGGAGTTGGCGATGGTCTCCGAGAAGGATGAGTCTGGCTCCTGGCTTTAGGGCTTTGAGAAGGGTTTCCATTAGTTTTATGTCAACCATGGAGCTTTCGTCGACGAGGATAAGGTCTTGGGTGAGTTTGGGAGTTTTTTTGGAATAGGGTGATAGTTCTAAGAGTGTGTGAAGGGTGGTTGCAGCGAGTGGCAGTGAGTCTTCGCCGATGAAGCGAGAGATGCTTTGGAGTAGATGGGAGGCAGCTTTTCCGGTTGGAGCGGCGAGGGCGATTTGGTAATTTTGTTTTTGAATGGGTTGTAGAGAGTTCCAGAGGATTTTGATGAGACAGCCGGCGGTGTAGGTTTTTCCTGTGCCTGGGCCTCCTGTGATTAGGGTGATGGTGTGGTGGAGGATTTTCCAGATTGCGTCGGATTGTTCTGGGAGAAGATTGGGGTTTTTGGCTAGGAGGGATGCGAAATGGGCTTCGTCTACATGGTGCGTTGGAGTGAGAGATTCGTGTTGTTGGAAGAGTTTGATGCATGAGTTTTCGTAATGCCAGTAGCATTGGAGATAGAGAGAGTGTCCCCAAAAGTGGATATAGGGATTGGAGGGTAATGTTAGAAGTTGGTCAAATCCTTGGAGGATGAGGCTTGAGGGTAGTTCGGTTGGTTCGGGATAAATGGAATTATTGAATTTTTGAATGCAGAGATGCCCTTCGCGAGTAGCTAGGAGGAGGTGGCAAAGTGTGCAGGCAGCGGGATAGAGGTCGGCGGAATTTGAACCTAGGATTGTTTGAGCGAGAATTAGATCAATTGGCTCGATGGTTCCTTGAAAAAGCGCTTGTTGGAGGAGCGGCCAATTTTCCCAGAGATTATTGATGTAGTTTGTAGATGCCTTTTCCACTGGGTAATCCTCTTAAGAATAGGTAGTAGATGCCTCCGAAGTGTTCTTCAAAGGGACGTTTATCGAAAAGATAAGTATATTTTTTTAATGCATTTTTATAAAAGTTGGCTTGGAGGTAGTAGTTGTGCTCTTCCATAGCTTTGGAGATATGGTGTGAGTCATAGTAGGAGTCATCTGGTCCGAGCCAGTTGCTTTTCCAATCGATGAGATAGTATTTGCCTTGATGGTTGAAAAAGAGGTCGATGACACCTTTGATGAGCTGGGTGGGTTCGGAGGAGTATAGGAATTCTGTTTCGCGAAAAGAGAGTTGCGGGTCTATTTGGGTGAGATTGAAACCTTCTATATTGGTTGAGAGGGTCGCATAGACAATTGTTAAAAGAATTTCTTTCCATTGAGCCAAGTTGGAAGTTTCAATGCTTTTAATGAGTTGTCTATCGAGATACGATTGATCATTGGCTTTTGAAAAGTCGATTTTTTCAAAAAGAGAGTGAAGGATGATTCCAGTTTCTGGACCTGCTGGAAGGGTATGAGGAGATTGAATGAGTGTGTCATTTAAATGTTGTGGTGTTGAAGCATGTAGTTTTGGCTTTTCGAGATGTGAGGTAAGAGAGGTGAAAGAGGAGATATGAAAAGCGGGAAAATTAAATTGGGGTGGTGGAGGTGGAGATATAAAACCAGAGAGATCACAAAGAGAATTTGCTTTACTCTGTGGTCTCTGTGAGCTCTGTGGGTTTAACTCATGATAACGAATAGACTCTTGATAGGGATCTATTTTTTCAATTAATTTTTTAGCCTTATCTAAATTTAGTTCTTGTATACCTTTATAGAGGTTTTCGATATTTTCTCCATTCCCTGAGAGATGGCTTAAAAAGAGTTCTATTTGTGCGGCTGTTCCTAAAGTGGGTTGTTTGGGCATACTTTCTGTGAATGCGGCAAGGAAAAGATAGAGTTTGTATTTTGCTCGTGTCGAGGCGACATAAAATTGACGCATTTTTTCCGCTTCGATTTCGGCGCAGTGGTCGAGGTACTCTTCGGAATTGACATCAATGGGAAGTGTAATCCTTCCTTCTGGTGTATGTTTAACAATGATTTGAGAGGGTTCTTTAGAGCGTTCAGCAACACCGATGGCGAAGACGATATCGTATTCGAGTCCTTTGCTGGAGTGTATAGTGACGATGGATGCGCCTTGGCTACTGTCAAAGCTTCGAGGAGTTAGAGAGGGATCTCCATTGGTCTCTAGTTCTTCTAGTTCATCAAAGAGATCTATAATTTTTTCAGGAGAGTTGAGGGATTGTTGAGAGTTTTCGAGGAGGAGTTCTATCACCTGTAGCATGTCCTGAAAGAACTGTTCTCCCTCCTCTCGCATCAGGATGATTTCGGCATGTGTGTATCGTGGATCATTCTGATACGTAGTATTGATTACAGCTTGAAAACAGGCGGCAATCCCCTGCTCTGATAGAATTAGATGCCATTCGGCAAAGAGCTGTAGAACATGAGCTAGGAGATTTTGATCCGTTAAAGAGAGTAGTTGTCGAGAGGACCATCCGAGGATTTCGCCTGCTAATGCTAGTTTAACAATAGCTAAATCGCGGTAGAAAATAATCGCTACGAGGAGCTCGTAGATAGCTTCAAAGGCGGCTGATTTAGTTAAGGAGTGAGAGCGGTGAAGGTTATAGGGAATATTCCATTCTTTGAGTACTTTGGCTAAGCGTTCTCCTTGATAGCGGTCATTGACGAGAATGGCACAGTGATTTGGGCTCACAGAGTATTCTTTGCAAAGGCGATGTATTTCATGCGCAATGAAAGGGAACACTTCTTCTTCAGGAAGAATTTTCTTTTTCTTTTTGGGTATGGCTGAGGCAATGACATCGATGCCTACTTCTTGTGTAGGCAGCAACGATAGCTCTGTATCATGCAGACCTGCTTTGACTGGATGGCATGGGATGGATGTATCAGCTGCTGGAAGTGAGATTAACGAAGGAGTGAGGCCACTGCAAAATAATTTATTTAATCCATCTACAAGCTTTGGATGAGATCTAAAATTGGTATCTAAAGTAGCTGCAGACTCTTGTCCCAGTGTTTGTGCAGCATCTAGATAGGTGTAGATATCAGCTTGCCGAAAGGCATAAATCGACTGCTTAGGATCACCTACCAAGACAACACGGCCATCCCAATTCAGAGGTCTATCTAAAAATAATTTGTTTAGGATATTCCATTGGATGGGGTCAGTATCTTGGAACTCATCCACAATAACGATGCGGTATTTTTCACGAAGTTGTTGTGCTATATGTGGATCTTCTACTGTTTTTTCCATCTTGCGTAAAAGATCGTCGTGAGTAAATCGATGCTCAGCTTCGGCATAGCGAGAAAGTAGCTTACGCGCTCCGACTGCAAGACGGACCAGAAGATAGGCTGGTTCATTATGGTGAGATAGGCGTGGAGCTAATTCCTGACGCACGCGCTCATCTAGATTGGGGTAGAGTAGTTGTGAGGTGTCTAAGGGTGAAGCCTTCTTTCGTAAGTTCTCCTCATTTAAAGCATCAGTCCAGACAAGGCCATCTTCAATGATTTGTACGAATTGTTGAGCTGAAGGTTCTTGTTCTAGCATCCTTGAAAACCGGCCCATGGAGTGAGAAAAGTGAGGTTTTAGCTGGTTGTTGCGATCAAAAATTTTGTTATAATTTTTTGCTAGAGTTAAAAAATCATTTAAAACATGGTGAGAAGTGAAAGGTGTGCTTTCTTGCCATTCTGTGATTACGTTACAAAAATGTTGGGCGCCTTCTTTGAATGAGGGTAATTCGGCAAGGTTTGTCCCGTTGGTAATTAGGGCTTCTAGAGCCTCGATGACTTTTTCAGTAGTTTTTTTATCTCTCCATAAGCAGTTGAGTTCTGCTGGGTGCATGTATGAGGCGTCTAGTTCAGTCCGGAAAAAGTCCAAAACAGACCTTCGAATGTCTGTACGGGATAAAAGGCTCTGTTTTGTATCGAGAAAGGATAATTCGGAAAGAATTTTATGACAAAATCCGTGAAAAGTGAAAATTTGTGCATTTTCAAAAGAGAAGAGAGCTCGGCGTAAGTATCTCTGAGCTAAACGGACAGCTACTTCATCTTTTTCGAGGATTGCTTTAAGGTAGTCAGGAGGATTCTTTTTGCTAGATAGCAGTGCAGAGGTTTGTGCGATGCAATTGCGTATGCGAGATTGAAGGTCGCTTGCTGCTGCTTTAGTAAAGGTAAGGACGAGGATTTGATCTAGCTGCTCCTCTGTCTCTAATAAGCTGCGCACAACATAATTTTCGATCGCAAATGTTTTACCTGTACCTGCAGAGGCTTCTAATAGCTGGTGGCCCTTTAGCTTCTGGTTGCGTGATAGGACTTCGAATGAGCTTATCATAAAACAATAGCAGTTTTGAGTGATTCGTAGAGCAATTGTGCAGTAGGTTGCCAGTGACTAATTAAATGGTATGGGTCGGGTAATTGGGCGCTTCGATAGAGCCAGGATACGGTTTCATCAGAAAAAGAAAATTGATTTTCTTCACTATCGAATAGTTTTTGAAGTCTTTCCACATTGCCTTCCATGATGGCATTGACCCATTCAGGAATAAGCGGAGAAGGTGTTTGTCGTGTTTGAGAATAGTAGAGTAAATAGTTTTCTAGTTGAGATGTTGGACTATCTAAAAAGGCTTCATGAATGCAGATAGTGTCAGAAGTGGAGTGTATTGGTAATAAATTATTTAAAATCGGTAGCTTGTACTGCTCGATTGCTGTTAAAAAGACTAAGTAAGCTGGCCATGACTTGATTAATTTATCCCATTGATTTTGAGCATAGACGATGAGGCCCTGAGAAGTCACTAAAGAGAGCTCTCCTTCAATGCACCATGTTCCTATTTTAAGCGGGGGTAGGCTCCAATTCCCCTCCTCTGTCTTTTTTGGCTCTCTAAAATGTTCTGAAAACTGAAGTGTAAAAAAACTTTGAGGAGTTATTCCAATTTCTTGGAACTGCCGCTTAAATTTTTGATCTTCATTTTGTAGACGATACTCAAACATCTCTTTAAGAGGTGAAAAGGGCATTTTTCCCGAGTGTAATGCCTCCATCATAATCTGATCAAATGGCCTTTTGAGCAGATGACTTCTAAGCAACCCTTGGTCACGTGGTTTTAGGTCAAAGGTCTCTTCTAAATATTGATGCTTATTATGAATAATATCGGGATGGGTCTTCAAAACATGTTTAAAGTAATCTTTAAGTGGATTTCTAGCCAAGGATTGTAAGGCTTCCAATGTTACGTGATTACCTAAACAATTTGAAGAATGATTTGGAACAAAATTCCCTAAAAGGGGCTCATGTTCTTTTCTGGGTAAGTTATACTTGGCGTTTGCCCATCTATAATGCTCTGCAAAGTAGGAAACATCTTTCAGATGATAGCCTGCTAATAGATGCTCTTTAACAATTAATTCTGAAGGTAATTTTCCTCCTAAAGTATAACTTCTATCGAGATAGTGTATTAATTCTTCAATAAGGGGTGACGGTAAACTCTCTGATGAATGTGCTGTATGTTTCCATCTGCCTGGAAAGAGCAAAAGTAAACTTTGTCTAGCAGAGAGCACCGTCTCTAAAAAGAGATAACGGTCAAAGTCTGTCTGTCTGGGGCAATAATCGGCTTTGTCAGAAGTTTTTAGAAGATCGAACGCTGTTGTATCTTGTCCGCGTTTTGGAAAAGAGTCGTTCTCCATGCCTACCATAGCGATGATTTTTGCGGGCACAGCTCGCATCGGAAGCATCGAACAAAAGCGCACAGCTTGCAAGTTTCCTTCTTTATAAGAGACATGAACTCTATCGAGTGCTTCTTCAATGTGTTTTGAAATAGATTCAAAAGGCAGAATACTTTCTGAGAGATGTTGTGTAGAGCTATTGATCTCCTGTAATATCCTTAAAAGGGATTTATAATCAGCTGCACTATCATTATCAGTATCATGATCCAAATACTCTTCACATAACGTTCGCAAAAAGACGACCCATTCTTTTATAGTTCGCTGCTCTCCATTGATGATGGGTTGAAGACAGTTATACAGCTTGTTCAAAAATAGCCACCAAGTACCCAAAAGGGGCGAATCGGCCATCTCTACAAGAAGCGATTTTTCTTCGGGAGACTGCATTAAACTTTCACATAGTTGCTGTAATGAGGATTGCCATGTTCCTGATGCGGTGCGATCAATCATCTCCTTTACACAGTGATTAGCCTGTAAGATTTTATCTCGATGAACTGGATCGAAACCCCAACGTACACTTGTCTGAGTTGTCCAGCGACGCAAAACTGCTGCATCTTCTCGGCTCCAACACTGCTTTCTTAAAAATGGAAAACTATCTAGCAATTCAAGAATCACACGATTTTCCCAGTCTCCTTTCCCCAGAGAAATCAGAATCAAAAATGCTTTGATATAGGGACTTTGAGAAGGCAGATGCAAATCCATCACTCGAATAGGCAAAAGACTTCCTTCACGTTCAAAAACAGCGCGTACATAGGAGACATAAGCAGAAATATCAGGAGCCATGACGACAATATCGCCGGGAGTAAGTGGATCAGAACTGTTATGAGACTGCTGGATAGCATCGACAAGTAGATTGTACAATACCTCTATTTCACGCCATCTTGAAGGCACTGCATGGACTTGAATAGATCGGTCAGCGACTTCTATTTCAATTCTTTGTTCTTCAGAAGGCGTTCTAAGCAAAGCCATATCCGCTTGAACTGCATGAAGGAGCGTTAAATGAGTATTAGAGAGATCATTTTGCATCGTGTAATCAGTAAGATCTTGATACTGAGGATGATGCATACAACCTACCGAAATCACATACTGTTGAGTTGGATGAATCACATCGTCTTCAAACTGCTCAGCCATTTCTCTGCCTAACCGTCCAAAATTAGCCAAAAGAGGATTTGTATCCAGCAAAAGATCTTCTAATGCAAATTGCTGAGATATAGATACGCGGCTCTCTTCAAGTTTTTTCAAAAGATAGTGCTGATGCTTCTCGCTTAAAATATCTGTCCAAAAAGCCCGGCAAGGAGACAGAAGATAAAATGAAACAGAGATCGTCTCCGATATTCGCTTTAAATATTCCAGATAACACTTGGGAACAAAACTAACAGCAAACAGATGAATACTGTCCAATAACGGAACTCTGGCATCTTTGAGTAACTGAGCTGGATAACTCCATTTGGCAGAATCAAATAGTTCTCGCCAAAGCAATGCCTGCCAATGGTCTGGCTCTTTCTGAGTCCATTCTTGAATTAACTTATCTCCATAAGTGCCATAACGTTGAAACAGCTGCGCTAGTTCACGACCTATGATTCTGATCTGTTTTTGAGGATTTTTAGAATCACCCACCCACTTTTTTAAAGGCTCTAAATAAGGTGCATCCTTATCAAGGATTTTTTTAAGTGTTACCTCGACCGCTAATGAAAGTGTAGGAATTGATGGAATTAACTTATCAGAATTATTAGCTAATGAAATTAAGGTCTGCTCGACAAACCCCATTTCCATTCCTGCAGCAATGCCTAACCGTTGATCATAGGCCATTCGCAGCTGTAACCAAGAACGCATTGCTGGACTGGCAACTAATACTAGCCGCCGTGAAAAAGGTTTTTGTCTTTCGCTAAAGAAGAGCTGATTCACCAACTGCTCGTACAACACCTCTACGCGATTGCTATAGACCTCATCCATATCCATCCAGAAAATCCACAGAACTCTCTAAAGAGAGAGCTCTGTGGTAAAGCGCGTTTAGAATGCGTAAATAGCCTCTAACTCAAACTTAGCGTAGCGATGGAATCCACCAATCTCTCTTTTGATCTGTGTGGAGAATTCCCATATGGTGTCAAGCGACAGATTGTCAGTAACCGCATAGAGAAACTCGGCACTAACACCCTTATAGTTGGCGTTTCCACGACCCTCAGCTGTCAAAGATTGACCTTGGAAGTTACCACGGCCGATTCCTGAAACATCGCGATCTGGGATCGAGTTTGCTTCAACCCATTGATATTGGAAATCAAAAGCCCAATCGCCTTGCTCACATACTTTACCCAGTGTAAAGCCGATATACCAAGCATTGCGTTGATAACCCAGATTCTTTCTGAAGCAGCACTGAGGTATTATTTCTCCATCGGGACCTGTGACTACAACCTGTTGGTTTTTCGGTGGGAAGCACTTAGGCTTGCATTCATGATCAAAGTGATTAAAGCCTTCATAATGTATCTCTGCAGCATCATGGTTAGTGATAATCGCACCATAGATTTTTGCATCAGTATTAATGTACTGAGGATTGAAGTGCCAAATTGCAGTGAACTGTGTGTTTCGGAATCTAAATGCTGCTGGGTCGCGCTTGTTGCAGCGGTTTCTTCCGTTTTTATTCCAGTCAATGAAAGAGAATTTAAGGTCGAGACACATTTCGCAAACGTCTTCGAGACCAATTTCTGTTACCCAGGCAAAATGATTAACGCGCTCATCGACAACAAATCCAGCCAAGTAGATATAGTAGTCGCACATGCAGCAGACGCAAGTATCTGTATATTTAAATAAGAGTCCATCAAATCGGCTAAGGAATTGAACTTTTGAATCAAATACGTTGTAGAGATTACGACGGCCTAATTCAACATCTAATCGAGCACAATCACTCTCATACAGGTTCATCCCGATGTAGGCTTTGCGGAGATTAACTTCGTTGCGCGAACCGCTTCCTTGCCAGCCGTTTGGATCTTCTTCTACCTTACTTGTGCATCCTAAAATAGAGCCGTCTGCTGGAGAGCCTCCAATGACGAGGATCGTATCATGAACCGCTTCTTTCTCATCAGCTGGACTAATGATCGCTTCGTTGTGATGATGATGGTGATGGTGAGGTACTTCGCCTGCTTTTAATTTGCACACATTCTTTTTTTCGGGTTTATGACCGTGACAGCGCCCAAAGTCAACCCCGGCGGAGTTATCAAAAAGCACATGAGCAACTGCCCAGGCATTATCACAGATATAGTCAAGGCGTAGGTTAAATTCGATATCAAAGTCATTACGTCCATAGAGAATGCCTTTATCATCAGTAACATAGCGATTTGCTATAACGCTTGTGTGGCATGCTTTTTCGGATAGATTGCGCCATTCGGTACGAACGTCACCACTGATGGTCAAGTTGCTAGATTTGTCTTGCAGATCTAGAGTGCGTTTAGAATTGACAAATTGGCGAAGGGCATCGAAGTCGCGCTCATTGAGTTCTTCTTCATATCTTGTTTCATGTTTATGCTGGGCATAGGCCGTAGAAGAAATACCTACAGCAACTACTAGCGGTAACAGGTACCTTAATAGTTTCATTGTTAAGCTCCATTGTATTGCTAAAATTACGGACGTAATGAGAAAAAAAGATAGAGCTTATCGAGATCTCACCTTTTAATACTACATTTCGCGATCATGTTTAACTTTTTTATGTGAAACTGTCAAGCAAAAATATTCTAACGTAGATACTCGTAGGGGTTGATATAGATACCCCAAGGAGGTTCACGACGACTACCATCTAACCACTGAGACCAGGCACGCATAGCGGTTCCTTCCGAACCATTGACATCGTAACGCCACAGTTCGAAAGCGCCGGTTCCCGGATTGACCGAGAATCCAAAAAAGTCTCGTATCCAGTTTGTGTCAGCAAAAAGGATGGGAGAAGGCATAGCAAATCCCAGTTTTTGAGCAGCAATGGCAATATGCTTATGGTAATCATAAGGTAGAGAAGTGGCTTGTAGAGTAGAGCAGAGAAGACTCTTGACGATGTTTTGTAAACCTTGCGCTCCGATAACCGTTCCTTCAAAAGGAGAGGATAGAAGTTGATCGAGAGAGTCGAGCATCCCTTTACGAGTGTCGTGAGAAATTCCCGGCAGAAGGTCGATGATGGCATCGACATGGCCATGGAGTTGCGATATGGAGATCAGAGGAATTTGAGCATATAGAAGACTATCGATCTCATCCCTAGAGAGAACAAGCTGACCGCCATGCAGCAGTCCCCTATCTTGTTCCATAGTTTCGACAAGATGCTGCCTAAAGTCCGTAGGGCTCATTGTGCCGTAGATTCTAGCAAAAACATCTTTGAAGCGAGGGCGGAAATTATAAGGAATTTTTTGAGTAAGCAGAGAGATTAAATAGGCCATTTTAGCTTCATCAAGAACGATATTTGCCACAAACCGCTGCATAGGAATCACCACAGAATCCCTCACCCAGGTGTACGTGAAAGATTCAGAAGAGGCAAGGTCTTGGAAAGAACGCATCATAGGAGCAAATAAGAAAGCGTGCGTAGGAGAATGCATTAGCAGAGCCGGTTTGCGCGAACGCGCAAGGGCAGCTTGCTGTTTAGCAGGCATCTGTTTAGCGACATCTATCAGAAAAACAAGCAGCTCGATAGGACTTTCTACCCAACGTGTAGAGCTAGTTGGCGGTTGCAGAAGTCCAAAATAGCAGCTGACAAGAGCTTCCATACTACCACCAGATGTATAGACCCAAGGCTTCTTTTCCACTTTATCAAGATGCTCTAAAGGATTTTTAATCAATCTAGAATGATGGACAGCCGCCATGCGATGCAAAGCACTCTCTAAAAATTCTTTAGTACGCACATGGCCAACGATTGTCGAAACGATATTGCCTAGAATATCTTTTAGCCCTTCAAAATGAGGTGATGCGACTATTTCAGTCTCTGTGGCTATAAAAAAACTCACTAATGCTTCAATAAATTCATTGATATTCCCAATCGGTACCCACTGCGATGTATTGGATCTACCAAATTTGTAGACCAATCTAAAGCCAGCAGGACTATCATCATAGGGGCTAGTGCTTACTTCGTGGATATCTGCGTCGTATACTTCTTGGAAATATTTCGGAAATAGCGCTTCATAAATCTCCACAAGAAGATTGAATAAGCCCGACATATTTTGAGCTTTAAAATGAAAACTATCTCTTAACTCCTGCACAGTTTTAAATTCGTTAACTAAACTACGCAATTCAGAACGCAACCACTGACCTTCATTTTCAGATGTCACATGGCGAATACGCGTTTCTAAATGCCGCACCTGTCCATAGAGTTGATCAAATTGTTCTTGGTATTCTCTGACTTGTGCATTAAGCCTATCTAACTGATCCTGAACAGCTTTGTAAATACAAGGTCCAATGCCATCCCTGTCATCATGATTAAGGCCCAAGCTAGAGTAGAAATTCCAACGAGAAAAAGTCCCCTTTGTTTCGGCAAAAGAGGCTACTGTATATTCCCACGACTTTAATAAAGCATTATCGGCTAACTGTTTAAAAGCTATAGTTGCTTGGTTAAAAAGCACATAGTAGCGCGCGCAAAGCTCTCCTTTTCCGCCGCTTCTTTGTGCGGATTGAGGAACTTGCATAAGTAGCGCTCCCTGAATGATCTCTCGCGGCCTATTAGCATAATCAATAAGATCTTGTTTTGTCAGGCCCAACTCTTTCAAAAGCATATGCTCAATCACTTCTTCTGCGGAAACAAAGATATAGGGATCTGTTCCTTCCCATTCTAAAAAGAGCTGCTGTAAAAGATCCTTAATAACTAATGCTCTCTCTTTCGGGGAACTCTTCTGATCTAAAATTCCTACAGCTGTAAAGGCTTCCATAAGCCCTGGTGACAGCCACAAATCCGTCGTACCAAAGCGCTCCTCTCGAGGAACTAAGCAGGGTTTACGCAACTCCCCTGATCCCCAACTAGCGCTTAAAGGAGCAGAGTATTCAATACCTCCAAAAGTGCGCTTCAATCTACCTGTGGCTAACAATTCATTCAGATCTTCTAAAAAGGCATGTGGCTGAGCGTCATGAATCAAAATCGCCGGAGCTGTTGCAAAGCATGACCCCACATTTTGTCGTAAATAGGTTAACCAAGCACTCAATGCAGCTCGACGTGTGTGTGCATCGGTAACAGCTGTACCCGCAGATAGGTTTAGAGTATCTCTAATGAGTTGATCGGCATTTTTCTGCGAATAGGGTTTCGAAATTTTGCGCAAGAGCTGAACAAGATCCTTATCATCGCGCAGTGCGCATAACACGCATAATAGATGCTCCTGACGACAACTATCATGCTGTCGATTGGGTCCTATTGAATAGAGATGAGCCTTTAATTGCTGAATCAACTCGGGTAAGAGATCAAGGTGAATCTCTCCATTGTCTCCAATAAGACAATTGGCGATCGCCCGACAACGCAAAACATTTCTTACAGAAACACTATCTTGAAGTTCTGAACGGTCTAACCTTTTTGTTAAATCGCCATACTCTTCTACAACAAGTTGTTCTAATTGATTTGGTGACTGCTTGAGACGATTTTTCCAATATTTAATCGCTGATTGGAAAGCTTCTGAATAAAACGAGGAATCAAAAGGATGAGGTTCTGTATCTGTATCCATTAAAAAAAAGCGCATCTAACCTTTCAGCTAGATGCGCATTTGTTAATTATGGTGCTGGTGCTGGTGGCAGTACTGGGATTGTAGTAATAGTAAATGTATCTCTTGTTGCTACAACCACTGGATCGTAAACCGCAGGTCTGGAAGCCCATGCTACAATATCAAACTCTCTGCATGGCTCGCAGCAAGGATCATAGTTGCATGAGTTATTACAGCAACCTTTGTTGTCACCTACCCAATAAGCTAATTGAAGGCCGGCATTTCCAACGTTAGGCACTCCATACTTAGCATGTGTGTAGCCCCCGAATATACCAAGAGCAAAGCGGTCACACTGTCCACAGCCTTCGAAGAACCAGTTAATGGCAGCTTGGTAATCGTCATATGGTTTGCGCCAGCAGCCAGAAAAATCTATTCCAACGCAGTCAGACCATTGATAATGGATAGCAAGAGTACCGCCAAGACCTGTTTTGGAATCTAAGGAGCGAAACTTTGTTCTGTAATCTACATCGTCGTAGTTAAGTGCAAGAGACACTGAAGTGCACTCTATAGGTTCAATTGTAAAGCCTGCGCTTAAGCCCCAGAAGCTTGCTCCAGCAACATGGCGCCTTAATGTACTTGTTACAACAGCGTCCGTTACAGGATCAATGGATTGGGAGATAAGATCACTAAAATCTTTATTGTGAGCACGGCTATAGTAAACATTAGCATCTAATGTGCTCAGGATTCCACAGTCCCAAGTATAGGCGTAGGCTGCTCCATAAGATTCTTCATGGACCCAAATATGTCTGTGCTTCACAGGGCGATAACGTAATTTTTGAGTTAACCAATCTGTAGAAATTTTAAAGTAATGATTGTCACAGACTTGGTAAGCAAAAGTACCGTTTAAACGAAAGTTACGAGGTGCAACTTCTCCGAGGACACTGTAGGCACCATAACCACAAGTAGGAGCTGCGGCAACAATACGGCCGGTAGGTCCAACAAAAGTGTGTTCACTACAAGCAGGCGTTTGTGTCTGTAGCGCGAAAATGCACGCCATAGCGCCTACAATTAAAGAGCGCAAATACATGTTTAACTCCATGAAATGAATAAGTTTTGATAATCTCGATTGCTTTAATTTATATATTCATAACCTAATTTCCAGGTATACGTCAAGAGCTTTCTATTGTTAACACTAGTAATTTTTAATTTAAATCATTAACAATCAATCACATAACATCATCTATTTTTTTAATTAACTCATTTTACGCAAAACTTATTTAAACACGAAGGTCGCGAAGAAGGAGAGTCATTAATGCGAAATGCTCTTTCGACAATTTCTTTTTTTTAGTATCATTGCGCCTTTTAGATTCACTATTATGGTTAATACTATGCAGATCGTTTTACCTGACAATAAAAAAATTGAACTTAAAGATGGCAGCAGTGCTAAAGATTTAGCCGATCAATTACATCTTACTGCACCACATCAAGCCTTAGCAGCCTCTATCAATGGAGTGACACGCGATTTGTCAACATCATTAAAGGATGGAGATGTCGTTAAATTATGGAGCTTTGATGATCCAGAAGGCAAAGAAGTATTTTGGCATACAAGCGCACATATCCTTGCGCAAGCTATTCTGAGACTATATCCAGAAGCACTCCCTACCATCGGACCGCCCATCGAAGCCGGATTTTACTACGATTTTGCAAACTTGCATATTTCTGATGAAGACTTTGCCCGCATTGAAGAAGAGATGCAAAAGATCGTTAACGAAAATTATACAAGCCACCGTGAACTCTTCAAGAGTAAGTCAGAGGCCAAAAAACAGTTTGGTGATAATCCATATAAAGTAGAAATCATCGATGCAATTTCAGACGATTCCGAATTTACAGGCTATCGTCAGGGAGAATTTTTTGATTTATGCCGCGGTCCCCACCTTAACAATCTAGGAAAGGTCAAAGCCTTAAAACTTCTCAAAATATCCGGAGCTTACTGGAGAGGAGACAGCAATAATGTCATGCTCACACGCATCTATGGAATTACCTTCCCCGACCGTAAGCAGCTTAAAGAGTACTTTACTTTTCTAGAAGAGGCCAAAAAGCGCGATCATAAAGTATTAGGCCCTCAACTCAATCTCTTTTCTTTAAAAGAAGAGGCCCCAGGCATGCCCTTTATTCACCCTAAAGGCATCATTGTTTGGAACACACTTCTAGCATTTAACCGAGAGCTTCTGGACAAATATGACTATATCGAAATCAAAACACCCGCTTTGATGACACGCGAGTTATGGGAACGGTCTGGACATTGGAGCAATTACCGCCAAAACATGTTCACTTCGCATATCGAAGAACGGGATTTTGCCATCAAGCCCATGAACTGTCCAGGAGGGATGCTCTTTTACAGTTCTCATCCTCATAGCTATCGTGAACTGCCTCTTCGTGTAGCTGAGATAGGCAATGTCCATCGTTTTGAACCTTCAGGTGCACTCTCAGGACTGTTTAGGGTGCGTAGCTTCCACCAGGACGATGCTCATACCTTCATGAAGCCGGAAGATATACAAAACGAAATATTTAATGCGATTCAATTTGCCGATGAAGTTTATAAGACCTTCGGACTGCAGTATCATTTAGAACTTTCCACACGCCCAGAAAAAAACACTATTGGAACTGACGAAGAGTGGGAACGCGCAACATCAGCCCTTCAAAAAGCATTAGATGCCAGTGGAATCCCCTACCGCATCAATCCTGGCGATGGAGCCTTCTATGGTCCAAAAATAGATTTTCATATTCGTGATGCCTTACATCGTACATGGCAGTGTGGAACAATCCAGCTCGATATGGCCCTACCGGAAAAATTCGATCTAGAATACACAGCTTCAGATGGAAGCCGTCAAAGACCTGTTATGATACATCGAACAATTCTAGGGTCTGTTGAACGCTTCTTCGGTATATTGATTGAGCATTTTGCAGGAAAATTCCCCTTCTGGATTAGTCCAAGACAGATAAGACTACTTGTCGTTGCGGATCGACATATTGATTATGCAAAAGAGAAGATGAAACAGTTTAAAGAACACGGATTTCATGTTGAACTAGATGCTGACAATGAGTCTGTTAGCAAAAAAGTACGCAGAGCTCAGCTCGATCAAGTAAATTATATCTTGACAGTCGGTGATAAAGAGATGGAAAATGGCACCTTAAATGTGCGTACTCGCGATAATATTGTCCATGGAGAGATTCATCCCGATGAGCTTATCGCAAAACTGCATCAAGAGCGCAAAAACCGCAGTTTAGAAAGTTCATTTGCAACTCCTAACCAAAAATAGGGTTCATGGAAAAGAAAAATGCGACTGTCATAGCTGTAAGCAGCTTTAAAGGAGGAACTGCCAAAACATCTACTGCACTCCATTGTGGAGCTGCTTTGGCCAAGTTTCACAAAAAAAAGGTACTACTAGTCGATTTTGATGCCCAGGCCAATTTAACTACTGGCCTTGGGCTTGATCCTGACGAACATGATAGCTTGGCACCTGTGCTTCAAGGCACAAAAACTCTAAAAGATGTTGTACGATCAACTACAATAGATCGTTTAGATCTTATTCCTGCCGACACTTGGCTTGAGAGGGTTGAAGTGACAGGTTCATTGGCAGGAGACAGATATTCGCATGAAAAATTGCGCCAGCTCTTGCGTCCTTTGCCTTATGATTTTGTGATCGTTGATACACCGCCCTCCCTTTGCTGGCTTACAGAATCAGCTTTAATAGCTTCTCAGCATACTCTGATTTGTGCAACACCCGAATTTTATAGCATTAAAGGTTTGGAGCGATTGTCTCAATTTATTCATAGTTTAAGTGAGAGACATCCATTGAATATCGCAGGTGTTGTGCTTTCCTATTGGAATAATCGCGGAAAGAGTAATAAGGCATTTCTTGAAGTGATCGAATCGACATTTCCAAAAAAATTATTAACAACCAAAGTAAGGCGAGATATTACTGTTAGCGAAGCATCGATTCATGGTAAACCTATTTTTGAAATATCGCCGACAGCTCGCGCAGCAGAAGATTACCGCAAATTGACAGCAGAACTTTTAAAACGGTTTTTATGAGTAATGTTACCGCTCTATTATCTCAACGCTTGAAGAAGAGTCCAGCTATCTCAAAGATGAGTGAGATGGCAAGGCATTCTACTAATGGTACATTAAATAGTTTTGCTAATATTTTTAGCCTTTCAGAGTTGAGCCATGGAGAAAAAGCGTCGCTAGAAGCCATTCTAGATGAATTTTCTCCAAGCAAGAAAAATGATTCCTATAATACTGATTTAGAAGCACTTACGTCATTAACGATGGAAGTCAAAGCCATCACTAACCAAGCCGCTATCCTCCACGGCGAACGCATTAAAAAAGCTCAAGAGATCTTAAAGAAATATCGCGACGGAGCGTTTACCGCCTGGTTAATGACAAGTTATGGCAATCGACAAACACCTTATAACTTCTTAGTCTATTACGAATTCCATCAAGCGCTGCCTCAATCACTTCGCCCACAGCTTGAAATCATGCCTCGCCAAGCTATTTACACTCTCGCTAGTCGAGAAGGCGATTTTACCTTAAAGAGACGCTTTGTGGAAAATTACCATGGCGAAACTAAAAATGAACTTTTAACTCAGATTCGGATGCAGTTTCCCTTGCCTTTACAAGATCGTAGACGCGTAGCGCCTGCAGAGTCGGCTATACTGGCTCTTCGCCGTATTTGCAACGAACTACGGGCAGCCTCACATCACCTTACTCCTAAACAAAAAGTTATTCTGAAAGAGCTCTCACGAGAACTACACTCCCTCTGTCAATAAATAAATTAAACGCAAAGAACAAAAGGCGCAAAGATTAGATTTTTCTTTGCGCCTTTGCGTCTTTGCGTTTAATTTATTTGTTTATCTTCTTTAAGCTTGAGCTTTACTTAAGTGAAACGATTGGACGATTTGTTCAAGTACTGGTTTGAATTGCTCAAATTTATCTGGTGATGAGAGACCAGTAATGACATAAGCCTTTCTTCCTTGCTCAGCTAAAATGTAGTACTGTTTTACATTTGCTTGTAGGTTATTGCTAGACTGAGAAAATTCAATCCATTTTGCGCCTAATCCATTAATAGTGACATCTCCATTACCTAACATTTTAAATCCAGGTAATTGTTCTGAGAGAATTTTTACCCCTTTGTTATAAAAGGTAGTCATATCAATAGGATCATTAAAGGCTTGAGAAGCAACGTCAACAGTGTTTCTAAATACATCTTCAGGTCCCATTACTGGAGCAATAGCTACAACGTCCAGACCAGCCATTCCCTGTCTGACATCCCATTTTAGTGGGAATTGAATGGAATAGCCTTTTAAATCATCTTTAAAGATGTTGTCTGAACTCTTTTGTTCAGTAGCAGCTGCAGGAGGAACACCGGGTACTGGTGCAGCAGGCTGTACAACTGGTGGAGCCGTTACAGTGGGTTGAACTACAGATGGAGGTGTCATTGGAGCTGGAGTTGTAACAGGAGCTGGAGTTGTAACAGGAGCTTGCACTGGTGCAGGTACTGGCTGAGATACTGCAGGTTGAGCAGGCTGCGCTACTGGAGCTTCAGAAGGTGTTACAGGAGCAGCTGGAGAAGCAGTTTCAGTAGGAACAACCGCTGAATTTCCATCACTAACAACCGCTAAAAAATCGGGTTGAGGAGTCGCTTCAAAATACCCTGGAACCATTTGCAAATCTGAATTTTGATCATTTGGAACTACTACTGGAGCAGGTACAATTGTATTTACAGTATTGCTATTTTCGCTATTTTGTAGGTTCACACTATTCTGTTCAGGTACTGGGACTGGAACAGGAACAGTTGGAATAACACTTCTAGCATCAGGAGTAGTTGCATCGGCCAAAGCTCCATTCCCTTTCATTTCCTCTTTCTTAATAGTGCAATGTTCTGGAACTGTCTCACCTGGTTTTACAACACATTCGTCACCATTCCCTTTGGGTACATCCAAGGGTTGAGGAACGACTGGATTGGCAGGTTCTTTATTGACATCTACGGGACTATTTTCTTCTGCAGACATCATGCTGCTAGAAGATCCCATAGCCAAGGACCCGTTAACTGGCTTTTGTTCTTCGTGTTTGATTTTCACACAGAAGTCTGAAACCTTTGTACCAGGCTGGACAACACAGTCCTCCTTATGAACAGTCGGTACTTCAGCAGGTTGTGATACAACTGGTGGAACCACTTCTGTATTCACGTCTTTATTTACATCTTTTACGTCTGTTGATGTGGAGGTTTGGTCAGAATAGAGATAAGCTCCCCCTGCCACGCACACCACTAAAAACAGCACTAAGGCCAAGAGTTTATAGTGCATAGCATCCTCATTATTAATGGTTTATATTAAACTAACCACTTTCTGATGCCATTGTTGGGCAAGATTTTCACTTGCGCCACCCTAATTTTTGCATCTGTTTATAAAGAAGCAATTAATATGCCAGTCAAGGAGTTTAAGGAGTAAACTCAAGTAGAGCTGCCGCCTCTCGATCATTGAGGAAAGACCCCTGTAATCTTCTTTGGATCGTAGAAGTTGCCGGATCCCAGGGATAGGGTTTTTGTTCTGGATAGAGATAGTGCAGGCCAACAACATAAAGCCCTAAATTAGAAAGAGTTAAAACAACATCCTCCAGTTTATCTGAACGGTCATCCACCACCACAATCTTAGTAGGCAAAAGCCCCGTATAGGCAAGAAATTCCTGTAGCACTGTTCCCTTATTATTATAGTATGTAGAAAAAATAACACCCTCTAAATAGCGCGCCTTCGGAACAAAAGGAAGATCTATCTGATCAGGATAAGGAGCACTCTTCTCAAAATCAATCCCTACAGAAAATAGTTGATCTAACGTACTCGCTGCAGTTTCAACAGGACGATGGGTCAATCCCATTATCTTAATCCCTCTCTCCTGCAACCTTCGTATCAAAGGGACAAGCTCACCTTCAATCAGTTGTCCAGGACAGAACTTCTGCGCTTCAATCCAATACGGAGCAAAACCTTTAAGAAATTCCTCCGGATCCTCTCCCCGCGCCTTGGACTCTTCAATTGCAGTGACAATAGATTGAGAGTGCCCCCAGCAGGTACCTCCTTCGATCAAGGTATTGCCCACATCAAATATAAGCAGAGTATCTGCCTCGATAAAAGGCTCTAGATCAGTAATGTGAGCAATGTCAACAATGACATGCTTTGAATATAGATTCACAGATAGAAATAAACAGATGAAAAAAAAGAAACTCTTCAATGACCATCTCCAAACCCATGATTCACCAACCAATACGCCTCCCTATCAGGCAACATTTTCCCTTGATAGCGCTTCTGAATCTCTACTACAGAAGGATTGTAAAGAGATTTTTTACCATCCCGGGCTGTTAGCCGTAATCCCACAGTCTGTATACCCTTCCAATTAAGCTCATCAGCTACAGAGGCTACTCTATAAGTATCCGTGTCAATGTAGATGACATGCTTAGGTCTCTCTTTCAAGCACTCAAAAAATTTTGTTATTGCTAAAGGAAAGTCACCCCGATTCCCGATAAACAAAATTCCATCAATGTACTTTGCATAAGGCTTAAGATCCACGACTGTACACCCAGTATAAGGAGCGCTTCGCAACATATCTATGTCTAGAGCCTTTAGCTGAAAATGAGTGGGATAGGCCATCTCTACTTCTTGAGAGTCAATTCCCAAAATTTTGTAGCCTCTCTTTTGCAGATAGCGGACCATTCCCATCGTCGTAGGCTCTACACATTTCATAGGCGAGGAGAGCAAAATCCTCTGCCAGATAGGCACCAGCTCTTCCATAGCCTCTTTATAGGACATCCCCTCGTTCTCTTTCAGATTTTGTAACTCATACTCTGCCCACTCTTCCGAACCAAGCATCTGAGCTGGTTCAATCAAAACAGAATGCACATTCACAATCACAAGCGACTCATTACGAAGATAGGGAGGCAAATCAGTGATAGAGGGAATCTCGAAGATTAGGCCATCCAACGAGAACGAAAAACAAAAACAAAAAATTAAAATTTTAATAGACTTAAACATTTTAAAACTCCATCAGATCATTAAATCCCTTGATAACAAAAAAATTCAATGACAAAATCAAAAAATTATTGCACTGGAGACTCCCATGTTTGGCACTGGCGAATTATTGATTATTTTGGTGCTCATCCTCCTGCTTTTCGGAGGAAAAAGACTTCCGGAACTAGCCCGAAGCCTAGGTGAAGGAATAAGAGAATTCAAACGCGCCTGCAACGGCATGGATGATAAAGAGATAGAGATAAAACCCTCCCCAGAGAAAAAAGAGGAGAAGGAGAATGTCCCCCCCTCCTGAGGAAGAGCTTTTACCCGTCAGCGCACATATCAAAGAGCTCCGCACGACCGTTATAGCTTGCTTAAGCACCATTGGGATTATCTTTTTTATCCTTCTCTGCTTTTATAAGCCCCTTATTACCCTCCTATTCCCAGAACAGACCCTCGTTATTTTAAGTCCCATTGAAGGATTTACCTCGATGCTCCGAGTAGCTTTCTGGGGTGCACTCCTCATTTCCGCACCCATTTGGGGTTATTTTTGCTACAAGTTTTTTGCACCAGCCCTCTACACACAACAGCGAGGGATCATTATCCCCTTTTTAGCCCTTTCCTTTTGCTGCGTCATGATAGGAATAAGCATAGCCATCTTTGCTATCCTTCCCCTAGCTAACGAGTATTTTCTCCTTTTTAATAGCTCATTAGGCGACAACCTTTGGAGTTTAGAAAAATACTTAGACTATTCTCTGCTTCTTATCTTAGCCACAGGCGTAGCCTTTGAGCTAGGAGCCCTCCTATTCTTTGCCATTCACCAAGGAATCATAAAAAATGAGACCCTAATCCACTATCGGCGCCATGCAATTGTCGCCTCCTTTATCCTAGCAGCTCTGCTTACCCCGCCCGATGTCCTAACTCAAATCTTATTAGCTATTCCTTTGTGCCTTTTTTATGAAATTGGAATAATTTATTCAAAAATAAGAATAAATTAATTTTAATTTTAAATTTTAATTATTATAATTAAGTTATGAAGCATTTTAATTATAATAAAAGTCAGGCAATTATGATTAAGAGCAAAGAAATTGCAAAAGTACTTTCACAATTAAGCGACCACTCCAAAGCAGAATTTATCTTCGACGGTAACGACATCATTATTCGCGCCCTCGACGATGCCTCAAAACTCTCACTCTCTACTGTTGTCTATTATGGAAACTCCTATATACCCAAAAGCGTCCGCCAAAGCGTTCAAAAACAATTACCCGACTTTAACTCGCTCATTCCCACTTTCTTAAGTGTGGATGAACAACACTTTCGCATATTTCTCAACTACTTAGGAAAATTTGATAATATCAACTCAAGCAAGCTCCAAAATCTCCTCGAAGAGTTTGGATCCGTTGCAGATGAGTGGCGCCTCTACCTAGATGATCAAGACCGAAATGACCACATCTATATCTATAAAAATCGTTAGAGCAAAAATTTTCCTTGCCTCCCCTACAAAGAAAAAGTTATCTTGTCGCCATGAATATTCTTCTAAAACGACTATTTTTTCTTCTTATTTGCGTAGCAAGCTTCTCAACCCTAGAAGCCAAAACAAAGTACAAACACCCACTAGCAGTCTGTGCCATCTTTCGCAATGAAGCACGATTCCTCAAAGAGTGGATTGAATTTCATAAACTCATGGGAGCCACACGCTTCTATTTGTATAACAACCTAAGCGACGATAACTACTACGAAGTGCTCCAACCCTACATAGAGACCGGAGAAGTCGAACTCTTCCTCTGGCCCTACAAATTTACTACCATAGAATCCTGGACAACTATCCAAGTCGGCGCCTACAACAATGCCGTAGGACGAGCCATAAAAGCCAAAGTCAAATGGTTAGCCGTCCTCGATACCGATGAGTTCCTCTTCCCTGTACATGCTGAAAACCTTGTCACCTTTCTCAAAGACTTCTCATCCGTAGGCGGCGTTGTCGCCAATTGGCAGCTCTTTGGCACCTCTCACGTAGAAAGAATCCCCTCAGATCAACTCATGATCGAGCTCCTTACACTTAAGGCAGAAACAAAATACGCCGAAAATGCCTTTGTTAAGTCCATTGTTCGCCCCGAGAGAGTCAAACAGTTCACCGATCCACACTATGCCGAATATCTCAACCCCTATCAGGCCGTAAGTCAGAATAAAAATTCCGTCCATTCTTCTATGAATAACTCCATCCCCGTAGATAAGCTACGCATTAACCATTACTGGTCCAGAGACCTCTCATTTTTTACCGAAATTAAAATGCCTAGAAGACAGGCTTGGCTGGAAGGAGCAGATGGCCAATGGCAGCGATTAGCCAATATTAACCAAGTTCAGGACTATACAATTAAAAGGTTTATCCCTGCTCTGAAAGAGAAGATGAGTCTGCAGCAGAGATAAATTTGGAAAATTCTTCCCTTAATTCACGTTGAAATTCCATCATAATCTCATAATTTTCCTGAGCATCACGCATTGCCGCCTCCCTTTTTGCCTTAATCTTAGGAGACGTTAGCTCATTTTGCATGTGCCCCACCTGAGAAGAAAAGTGTCTAGTCAAAAGTTCGAATGACATATCGTGCCTAGCAGCACGAGGAGAAGAAGCCGAATGAGAAGTGATTTGCTCATGTACTGGCAAATTTTTCTTTTCCATATCGATACCCTTCACAATCTTAAGCTAACTTAACATGAAGCAAAAAAAATGCCAAAAATTTATTTTATAGCCCATTCGATCACATTTTTTCCCTTTTGTTTTAAAAAATGATTAGCCTCAGAAAAATGCCGACACCCCAGAAATCCCGAATGAGCCGAAAGAGGAGAAGGATGCGCCGCCTTTAAAATCAAATGTTGATGACCCATTCCACTACCAGCAACCGCTTGCCATTTCTTCTGAGCAGCAGCGCCCCAAAGCAAAAAAACCAAAGGTTCAGACCGCTTTGCCAAAGCAAAGATTACAGCGTCCGTAAATTGTTCCCAGCCCTGCTTCTCATGAGACATAGGAGACTTTTCACGCACAGTCATTAGCGTGTTTAGAAGCAAAACACCCTGTTCCGCCCAGTCGATTAAACAGCCGTGAGAAGGCATAGCAGCCCCAATGTCTTCCGAGATTTCCTTGTAAATATTCCTCAAAGAAGGAGGAATAGCAACCCCCTTTGGAACGCTAAAACAGAGCCCATGAGCCTGCCCAGGACCATGGTAGGGGTCCTGGCCCACAATCACAACAGATACCTTGTCAAAAGGAGTTAACCATAACGCATTAAAGACCAGAGAGGCAGGAGGATACACAGGACCATTGTAGAGCCTCTCACGCTCGATAAAAGCAGCTAATTTGATAAGATATGCCTTCTCTAGCTCATCCTGCAGAGCCATTTTCCAGCTCGGTTCAATTTCAAACATCGTTGACCCCTAACTTTGAAGAACAAACATACCCCAAATCAACAATAATGTTAAGGATGTTGACTCGAATCAAACCTTGTGTATAATTGTGAGCTTTCAATTAAACTAAAGCGCGCCATGGCACTAAAACACCTTGCAGAAAATAACTTAATACGATTTATCAGCGTCACACGCAAGAAAGACGGCCTTTTTGTCAATTTTCGCATTAATGGAATCCGAGAAGGAACGACCTTTAATGCGTCCATTTCCGTCGATACAGCAGCCGTAGAAGTGGACCTTGGCGATCCATTAGAAAACATTATCGAAGCCTGCGCCAAAATGGCCGTCAAGTCCATCCAGCGCGCAGAGTTTCACTTTGAAGGCGTGAATGTCTAATCTTTATCTGGGTGTAGCGCAGCTTGGCTAGCGTACTTGCATGGGGTGCAAGGGGTCGGAGGTTCAAATCCTCTCACCCAGATTCTTTTTCCTTAATGACTTACGGGCATTCTCGATGAGAATGCCTTTTGTGTTTTTGGGTTCGTGTGGCGGATATGTGGCGGATGGCTCCTCGAAAATAAGGTCAATAAACCATAAAGATAGGAGAAGTACTGATTGCAGGAAATCCCTTACTTTCTTCAACAACGACTCAACGTGCATACAACACTCAAACAGGCTAAGGAGGCACACTTGAATCCCCCTGAAGACCAACCATGGAAAGATCTAAAATGCTCGCAGTGTAACGGCCCTTTTTTCCTATTTGGAGGTTGGACAGATATTCGACATCCACTGTGTCAAAAGTGTTGGACGTTGCATCAAAAAACCCTCGGTGAAATGGAAGAAAGAAATATTCGAGGTATTAATTTTGCTTTAACTGAAATGGAAGATGCTTCTGGGATGCAAAGAGGTTTCTTTGGTAGGTACCAAGTTGCTCCTTCTAAACCGACAACTGTGATAGGAGAATTTACATTGAATAACATTAAAATCGAAAAAAGTGCCATCGGCCTTATCAATACAGGATCCATTGGAGGATCCGTTGAAAATATTGACGCCACCCTCAGCATGATTAGCCAGGAACCAACCCTGCAATCATTCCAAGAAGCTCTTAAGAGTTTTACCGAAGCAGTTCTGAAATCGGTTGAAGCATCGAATGAACAAAAAGAAGCCATTCTAGAATTAATGAGTGCTATAATTGACGAAGTACGTTCTCCAAAAGAAAAACACCGCCTTACAGTAATAAGAACCTTGCTAAAGAATACACAAGAATTAGTAAGCGGGATCGCCTCCCTGCATGCAATATGGCAAACTCTTAAAACAACCATTTCCACCATGTTTCCCTAAATGAAGGTCCAAAGGAAATCCACAGCCATTATCAGGCAAATTACATGAAATCAAACGGATCTAGTCTTCAGTTGCAACCCATTAGCCTTTATATTGATATAATAAAAAAATTAACGCCTGAATTTCGGCGTCGGCTTATTTTAGCGTTCACTATAATGAGGAGGAACAGACCAATTTAGGAGTCTCAAAATGAGCAATTTTAATGATCTATTTTGCATATCAATGGCCTTCTTGCCCTTATTTAATACAACCAACGAAACCACCGCAGATAATCAATATAACACTATTGCAAAAAAATATTCTGAACTGGTTGTAGAGAATAATCAGGATAGCATTACAGCATACTTTCGTTGTCTTGATATTCCTATGAACGGGAAATCGGTTTTGGATTTAGGGTGTGGCGATGGATATGACTTATCACGGATTAAACTGAAAGGAGCCCTAATTTGTGGGATTGATTCTTCGCAAGAAATGATCGAGATTGCGCAACAGAAAAATCCAGAAGGAAATATTAAAATAGGTTATTTTGACAACATTCCATTTGCAGATCACTCCTTCGATGTTGTGATTAGTAAATGGTCTTTTCAGCAATCCATGGATATAGACTCTATTTATCGGGAAATAGCACGTGTTATAAAGGCAAATGGGCAGTTAGTCTATTTATCCGCTCACCCTATTCGTCAGTTTATCGATAAAAAACGCACAGGCAAAGATTATTTCAAAAAAGAAATCGTAGAAGCAGTATTTTTTGATGGTCAATTAAGAGAAAAATCACCTTCACACACGATGAACGAATATTTAAGCCCTACCTTTTTTAAATTTTTTATACTTGAATCCTACGAAGAAGGAAATGATAGAGGAGCTGAAAAAGTTGATGGTGATATTTATCCGAGCTATTTCATTATCAAAGCGAGGAGATTGCCATGATCAGTAATGAAAATAAAAAAGAATACTATCAAGCACTCTTAGCAAAAAAAACAGAGTATGAAGGTCTATTTTTTGTTGGAGTGAAAACTACAGGAGTATTTTGTCGTCCGACCTGTCCTGCAAGAAAGCCAAAGTTTGAAAACTGTGAATTCTTTGAAACCGCTCAACAGGCCTTATTAGCGTCATTTCGTCCATGTAAACGTTGTAAACCACTATCTCACCCAAGCCACGTTTCAAAGCTCATTCAAATACTAGTAGAAGCAGTTGAAAAAGACCCTGAAAGGCGTTGGAAAGATAAAGATTTTGAGGAATTAGCCGTGGATGCTTCAACAGCTCGCCGTCAATTCAATAAACGGTTTGGCATGACATTCGTAGAGTATGTAAGAGCACGTCGTATGGGGCTAGCCATGAAACAAATCAGAGGAGGAGAAGCTGTCATTGAAGCACAACTCTCGACTGGATATGAATCCAGTAGTGGTTTTAGAGATGCTTTTTCGCGAATTATGGGAGCCGCTCCAACAAAGTTGGGAAATCAGAATATCTTAAAAGCTTCCTGGCTGGATACTCCACTTGGTCCGATGGTTGCAATAGCCAATGAAGAAGCTATTTACTTGTTAGAGTTTGTCGATCGCCGCGGTTTAGAACGTGAAATCGAACGTCTTAGACAAAAAACAAAATCAGCGATCATTCCAGGTCGCTCAGAACCTATAGATTCAATTGAGCAAGAACTTTACCTTTACTTCAAGGGGAAGCTAAGATCATTCAAAACACCGTTACATCTTATAGGATCACCTTTTCAAAAGCATGTTTGGGAAGAATTATTAAAAATTCCGCCTGGTGAAACGCGGTCTTATGCCGAAGTAGCTATAGCAATTGGAAAACCATCAGCTTTTCGTGCTGTAGCATTAGCAAATGGCGCCAACCAGTTCGCTATTATCATTCCATGTCATCGGGTCATTAATACAAATGGTGAGCTAGGCGGTTATGGGGGTGGTCTCACACGCAAAAAATGGTTAATCAATCACGAAAGGAAGATCTCATGAAAAATCAAATAGAACATGCTCACTTATTAAAAAATCTTCACATCAAAGGTAATCCGCTTATCTTATTTAATATTTGGGATGCGGGGAGCGCACAGGCTATGCAAGAAATCGGAGCCAAAGCAATAGCCACAGGGAGCTGGTCTGTAGCAGCGGCACATGGATATGAAGACGGTGAAAAGCTATCTATTGATTTGGTGCTCGCAAATCTTAAACGCATTGTTGCAAAAGTCGATCTTCCTGTAACAATTGATATAGAAGGTGGCTATGGAACAACCCCATCTGAAGTAAAAGAAACTGTTAAAAAAGTCATTGAAGCGGGGGCCGTTGGAATAAATTTCGAAGATCAGATCATCGGTACTGATAATTTATATTCGATTGAAGATCAATGCAAGCGTATTAAAGCAATTCGTCAAGTTGCAGAGCGTGCTTCAATTCCTATTTTCATCAATGCACGAACCGATGTTTTTTTCAAAACAGCTTCTGAGAACCCTAAAGAAAGCCACTTAGAAGAAGCTATACGGCGTGTTCATGCCTATGCAGAATCTGGAGCAAATGGATTTTTTGTTCCAGGTCTAAGAAATGTCAATTACATTGAACAATTATGTAAATGTTCTCCTATACCAATCAATACAATGATTCTTCCTGATATGCCTTCAGTTAAACAGCTTGTGGGATTGGGAGTCGCTCGGATTAGCTATGGTCCAAATCCTTATTGTCTTGTAATGGAATCTTTGAAAGAAGCTGGGCGCAAGGCAATTTCCGTAGGCCAAAACTAGAGAAAAAATCTTACAGTCTAACTGCTATGCAAAAATAGCAGTTGGTTTGGAATTCTTTTCGCAACAGGTCAGATATTTATGAATAATGAATAGAATAAGAACCTTTTCCAATTGTCTGATCTCCTGGTAATCTTCGGCCATTATCAGGCAAAATTACCATATGTTCAGCTTCAATAAATGAAAAATCAAATGTATGCAGAATCTCAGGATCGCATACTACTAATGCACATTTATGCTTCTGATCTATGTTTAAGCTATTCTCTAAAATTTTTAATCGCTTTTTGATTGATGATTTCATTGAATTTTCCTCTCTTCAAGTTTACTGAGCCGTTTTTCGCAATCATGAGCTTCAATTGCTTTCACATGGACATCGATAATTCTCGATAAAGCCTCTCCTTCACTTGGAGAAATCTCCCCATTTCCTACTGCTGCCGTAATCGAACCTATTGCCTGCAAGACGTGGGAAGAGTTTTGAATTTTAGGAAGTTCAATTGTAATGGGACAATCTCTCCTAGAAGGAAATATCCGATCAAGAACCATTTTGATAGCTTGAATATTGCCAGTTAAAGCCTCCTGTATTAGACGTCGGCAGATGCTTTCTACTTCATCTTTTAACAATGTTTCTGCAAATATAGTTGCCCTATTTTTTGTACCTTTGGCTTTTCCTTTAGGGTTACCCGATCTTCCTTTCTGAAATTTCCCTGTTACCTGCATTTCTTCTGCATTTTCAGACATCTATCCTCCTAAATTATCAATCTCATTATATTGATCAAAACAGTCTTTAAGCATCTTTTGAAAACTTGTAGGAATGAGAAAATATTGATAATCTTTATCTGAAGGAAGATGGGTACAATAATTTTCAGTAAGATGCAAGTCAACCCATTGATTCTTTTCCTTAAATTGTTTTGCAAACTCTCGATTCTTTTGGATGTTGTTTTTCTGCGAGGCATAATTTTCTTTTAATGCCGTTTCTAGCCATGCTTCATGGTTAATCACTTTGTGCATTTGCTCTTCTAATAGATGTAAATTCCCCGTAATGCGATCAATTTCATAAATTTTCAACCATCTAGTTAAAGATGGCTCATAAATTTTTAATTTCTTGTTTTCAGAGTAAGCTAGCAAGGCATAAAGTTTTTCTTTCTGATTATCAGAAAGGGGCGATTTATCGGCGTGTTTTGAAGAAACATTAAGCGCCTCTTTTATATTTTTATCTTTTTTAATCTCTGTTTTTCGTTTGTGGTGGACTAGCTGATCTTCCTGTTGGTCAGAATGCTGGTTGGGTTGCTGGCTAAAATTTTGCTTGAAAGCTGTTGTCACTAGTCTATAAACTGAAAAAGTGCTGGTGCTTTTGGCAACAACTTCTTCTATATAACCAAGGCCCATAAGCTGTTTTAGTCTTGTTCGTGCATTATTTGGAGAAATATTTGCATCCTTTGCGCATTTATCTCTTCCATATATGAATTCGAAAGGCTCAAGAAGCAGATGTTTAGCGGATCTTTTCAAGGCAATCTTATGAGGATAAGTATAAATGCGTTTCATCATCCAAGCGATCAAGCGTATCATAATAGGATCGCTTAAAAAATCTTCTGTCAAAAATTCATCTGGAATTGCTCGGAAAACATAAGGAATTTTATGCATAATTTTCCCTCTTATCGGGAAAATAGGCTAATGCAAAAAGTTGTTGTTTCATGCTAGCCCTCTTGAATCTGGGATTGCTCCCATGCTTCCAGATCGGAATAGCGCCAGCGCGTCGAACCAATTCCTAATTTTATTGGTTTTGGAAATCGACCCTCTTTTACCCACCGCCATATGGTTGGTCGACTAACGGAATATCGATTAGCAACTTCTGTATCTCGCAAAAAAGGTGTTAAATTTTTCATCACATAGCCTCGTTTAATGTTACTATGTGATTTATTATCTCATATGCAGATGCAGCTAACGCCGCTATCTGCATTTATTTTTTTCGCGATGCTTTCGAACATGGTCACAGAATGCGCGAAAACCTATTGAGGCATGAGAGCCTTTTGAACAGCATAATTTATCTCCATCACGATAAACAGCCTCATCTTCGTAACTATCAGGTAAAGCGTTCCACAATTCCTTGTTTATCCATCCAGCTTTAGTTTTGAATTTTCTCTTAATCCATTTAGCAAGAGCAGGCCATGGACGTTCTTTTTTAGCTGCCTCAATTCTTTGGCGTCGACTTGCCTCTAGTTTCATGCCAGCTTCAAACATGGCTAATTCTTGAGACACAAATGTTTTTAAAGGGCTATCAGTCGACTCCTTGCATGAATAGAGCCACATGAGCTTGAGAAGAATCTGAATGGCATGAATATGGGAAGAATGAATATTCAGTTTTTCATAAGGCCAGCTTACAAGCCAACCTACGCCAGGAGAATACTCTTCAGGTATTTCTAACGTGCATTCACCTAAAATTTTATCAATGCTTAATCCTGTTAACTCATGAACCCCTTTTCCAATAGGATGTTTTTCTATAAATTCCAAATGATCGGGGATTGTCAATGCTTTGAAAGATTGTGTCATATCTATTGACCCTTTGTTATTAGCTGATCTAAGTGATGTCCTAAAGCTTCCCAGGCTTGTTTCATTTCAACTTCATAGCCATATCGCTGATAGATGCGTTTTAATCTGTTTTCTTCAAGATGATTTAAGCAGCGCTCTGCAACTTCAGGTAATACACCCAGGGCATTCATCAAAGTTGCAGCAGTTCTTCGCAGATCATGGGGTTTCCATACCCCTTTGGACAAGGTAAGAGCATTTGTATTTTTGCTTCGATTTTTTAAATTCGCAACAGTCCTTTGGCGATCTGTTATTTGTTTTGTGATTGTTTTCGGACAGATATGTCCATTAACTCGACTGGGATAACACCATTCTCCCTCTCCTGAGAGCTCATGCAATTTCAAAAAATGGCGAAGAGCAAAAGGTGATAGATGAACAATGTGTTCTCTCTGATTTTTGCTGTTCTCTGCAGGAATTATCCAAGTGTTACGTTCAAAAGAAATATGATACCAACGAGCTTTTAATAACTCGCCGATGCGACAGCCAGTAGCCAGGGTAATCCAGATAGCTAGTCCGTTCATTTCTGTCATTTGAGAGAGAGGTAACTTTCTAGCTAACTCTCCAATTTCCTCTTCACTCAATACTCGCTCGCGTTCAATGTTGGCTCCTCCAATATTTTTCTTGCTGACCATAGCGGTGGGATCTGATTCCAAAAGATCGCGCGTAACGGCAAATCTAAACATCTGACGAATAAGGCTAAAGACAACCTTTGCCATGCGCTTAACATTTCGTTGGAGTAGACGATCTGTTATCTCTGCCACATGAAGCTTACGCACATCTCTTATATCTAATTCACCAATGAATGGCAGAACATCCTTTTCCATCATGCGACGGGCTTCTGTGCCTTTATCTTTGCGATTAATTAAATCGGTGATTGCCCAACGTTCAAAAAGATCCTTCACAAGAACTGTAAGAGCTTTCTCATTTGCTCTGTTGACAGCTCTCTTTTTTCTTTCTTCAATAGGGTCAGCACCTTCATGCTTCACTTCATTTTTGATCCGTTCAGCTAAACGTCGTGCAGCAGAAACAGTCAAGCCGCCAGCATCATTGCGTCCTTGCCTAAAAGGACCAAGACCGTTTCTTCGCTCTCGCCATTTGTCTCCCTCTTTTACGGAATAGCAAAAGATCCAAGATTTAGAGCCTGTCGGCATGACACGAAGGACTAAGCCTTTAACTTGAGAGTCTCGAATGTAAATAGGTTTTTCCTGTGGCTTGAGCTTTTGACAAAACTCATCAGCAGTTGAGCGGGGAATTTTTTCCATCGACTTCCATTAAGTAATTTAATTTTCTTGATCCAAGCTAATGTTTTGGATGTCATAGGAATTCGTGCCGACTTCTATGGATTTTTGATTCCTTTCTTTTTCCAGTTGTCTGATACTCTTTTCTGCAACAGGCAAGTCTTCGGGCATAGTACCTCCTAACCTCTCAATAGTTTGACGTACTATCGTTCCTACCTCATAGTGAGTTTGATTTGCTTTGTTTTTCCCTTTGATGTTCTCTCGACGAAGCTTATCTTCCGCTTGAGTGGCTCTAAAAAGATTCGCAGCAAGTTCGGTACTTCCCATATGATCTAAAATCTTCTGATTCTTTTTCAGTCCCTTGCGTACATGGATATCCTTTGCATCGAGACCTCCATAGAGACCCTTATAACCATGGTTTTGGAATATGGCAAAATCAAGGGTTGTTTCTACACCAGATTGCTGAGCTGTTTCGACTAACTGTTTATTGTGTTCTCGAAGATCTTTTCGAAGATAAACACGTTTCTCTTCTTCCTTTAGCTGTTGAAAATTTCGGTTATCGGCTAGCTCTTGTCGGCGGGTTTGAATTGCAAAATAAGTCTGTCCGTTGGCAATAACAGGCTTCGCTGGATCACCATTTTGTACGACCAGATAGCAGGCATAACGAGACAATCTTACGTCAGCAGCTTGTCGCAGCCCTCCCTTGCCAATGTCGATCATATCGGTGACATCAACGAAATGATCGACAATATTGTGTCCGCTATTTTTGCAAGCTTCTTTAGCTTTTTCTATGACATTAAGAAAATTACGGTAGTCATTGTATTCCAATACCTTTGCTAATTTACGTGCACTCCAAAATTCACACTCATCTTCTTCTTGTCTAAGTGATTCGAAAGTTTGATGATGAGTGTTCTCAACTAAATCTTTATTCATTGTTTAATCTCCTGTAGTATGGAAGTGATTTTTCCTTATTTTCATGTGGCGGATATGTGGCGGATGAGACCACCTAATAAGTGCCAATATTTAAAGTTACAAAATAAGACAAAGATATGATAAAAATCAATCTGAAATAGCATCATGAATGCGATTTTGATAGCATTGAATGAGACAGGATGATATGGTTAAAAACATGAAAAAACTTGCATGGGGTGCAAGGGGTCGGAGGTTCAAATCCTCTCACCCAGATTCTTTTCTCTCAAGGACTTACAGGCAATCTCGATGAGATTGCCTTTTGTGTTTTTAGCGCAGGTGGTGGATGAGAGCATCATAAACGAATCAATTTTTTTTCATTTGAATGCTCATTTACAAATGCTCCAAATTTGCTGAAAAAAAGGTAAATAAATAATGCGTAAATATTTGATCTCAGGTTCATTTATCATTGAACCATTACGTGAATTCTTAGATTTCTGGGTACAAGAAATACCTTTGACATGCGAAATCAAATTTGCCCCTTATAATCAAATATTTCAAACTCTTTTAAACAGTAGCGCTGACAATGACGCCATTTTTATCGTAATTAGAGACAAGGATTTGCAATTTTCTTCATACGAGGAAAATTTTTATTTTTTTGTTCAGCACCTTCGTAATATATGTAAAACCATTTCTGCCAGTATCTTTGTTATTCATTGTCCAGAACGAACTCCAAGCCTGTGGGGCGATCATCTCAAAAAAGAGATAGATTCTATCTCTGGCGCTTATTACATAGAACTACATGAATGGTTAGATAAGTATCAAGTATCTAATTATTTTGATGTTAGAACGGAAAAATCAGCTCATATCCCTTATACACTTTCCGGATATGCTGTTCTGGGTACATTGATCGCTAGAATAATTTATTCCATGCAATTCCCTTTGATAAAATTGATCGGTGTGGATTGTGACAACACCTTATGGAAGGGTATTGTTGCTGAAGAACCAATAGTCATTCATAGCGAATTTCAACAGTGGCTTGTAAATCTTTATCAAAGAGGAATTGCCATTGCATTGTTCAGCAAAAACGAGCTTGAAGACGTTGTTGCAGTATTTGAAAACCATACGGACATGATACTTAAAAAGGATTTTGTAACAGCATGGCACATTAATTGGAATAGCAAAGGCGAAAATCTAGTTCATTTAATAAACAAGTTGAATATTGGACCAGACTCTGTGCTATTTTTTGATGATAATCCCATTGAATGCGCTACTGTTTCTGCGTCGATTTCAGATGTTGTCGTTGTACAGTTTGATCCGTCTATTTTTCATCATGTTTGGGATATACCGATTTACCATAAAATGACTCTAAAAGATGCTCAAAGAACTAATATGTATAAAAAACATCTTGAGAGAGAAGAATTAAAGAGTTCTTCCAAGTCATTAAGTGATTTCATTAATTCACTTCATTTAAACACGAAGATAAAATTAATTGATGCCGATGAAATAGAACGAGTTGCGCAGCTCACGCAACGCACAAACCAATTTAATGCTTCCAATCGCCGTAGAAAAGCCCAACAAATTCGGGAATTTCTCAAAGTACAAAGGCAATCCATTTACGTTATTTATGCAGAGGATCGTTTTGGTGATTATGGACTAGTTGGGGCCATTTTTATCAAACACAGAGAAGATGACCTAATTCTAGATACTTTTTTACTAAGTTGCCGGGTATTAGGTAGAGGTATTGAGCATCAAATGATGTCTTTCATTGGACAAATAGCACACCGTAAGTTGGTTGTTGTAAATTTTTGTCAGACAAAGCGCAATACACCCGTCAAAATATTTTTGGAATCATTAAAGCCACTAACAACCGATGAAAATGGATATTTCTTTGAGTCAAAACAGTTAATAAAGATCATTTTTGAGCCAGATAAGGCAGTTTCTAGTGAATCGCTGGTATCAGACATAAAGCCAGCTAAATCAACATTAGTCGATAGATCAAATTTTGTGAAACTCACAACGACACTTAAGACAGCTGAGGAGCTTCAAAAAAGGATTAGAAAAGACAGTGGCGATATTCAATTAGACAAGTCTTTAAATACTCTAGAAAGTACCATTGTAAAGTGCATCTCTGATGTATTAAATATTGAGAATATTGATGTAAATGATCACTTCTTTGCTTCTTTAGGAGGGGATTCATTTGATGCAGCTGTCTTAGCTTCTCGTCTTGAAGAAGCAACTAATAAATCCGTTGATATTATTCATATTTTTGATACTCCGACAGCTAAAAATCTGGCCATATTAATTCAACAACTCCCCTACGCTGTTAGCTTGCCCGAAAACAATAAGGATATTAAAGACATTCCAGCAACAGGAGAACAACTGGCTATTTGGTATGGCATGCAAGTGGCAACTCAACCTACCATATATCATATTGAACTCTCTTATAGTATTCATGGCGATCTCGATATAGAAAGACTTAAAAGTTGCTTTGACTCTTTAAAAAACCGTTATGATGCTCTAAAATCACCTTTTACTCTAATTCATAACAATTTTATTCAAACAAAAAATGAATTGTATTTTTATAAATTGACACAAGAACTTTCTCAACAGTGGAGACTTGATGTCATGTTTCATCATATTATTTGTGATGAACAATCTATCGCTTTATTTATGCAAGAGTTGAGCGATCTATACAAGAATCCTCAAAAAAAACTCACTCCAGCGGGTTCCTATGCTCAATATAGCTTCAACCAACAAAAAGAAATCCCTCTTCATACTCTTCTGTTTTGGAAAAATGAACTCCCGCAAACCACCCCCTCTCTAACTCCAAATCGTGATGCGGGGCATTATAGCATCCCTATTTCTCCCCATATAAGAGAAAAAATACAAGACTTAAGCAAAAAATTTGAGACAACTCCTTTTGCATTGCTTCTCTCGGTGTTTTCACTTTCGTATAAGTTGTTTTCTCAAGAGGATAGATTCCTTATCGGAATTCCTTTCTCCACAAGAAAAGCTGAAAAAACTTTCGGGCTTTTTGTTAATCTGCTTCCTATGAAATTTTCATTTCAAAACGAAAGCAGGTTTACACACCTTTTGAAAGTGTGCAAAGAAAAATTAGCAGAAATGTTTTATCATCGATTGACTCCATTTTTTCAAATTCAAGAAGCATTGGGAACACGTATTCATTTGAATGTTATTTTTAGTTGGAACCGTCGCATTGATCAAACACCACAAATAAACGGCACTGAAGTTCAACGCTTAGAAAAACCCTCTCCTTTTACTGAATTTGATCTAAGTTTTGTCATTGAAGAAGAGGAAAATAGATACCGTATATCCATACAGTATGCTTCAGGCATCTATGAAAGCTGGCGTATTAACACGTTAGCAAATAAATTTATGGATATCTTGGAAAAAATACTGGTTCAACCTGAATTGCTGATTAAGGATCTAGGCTCTTCGCTCAATCAGACAGAATCAAACTTCGCGCTAGGTGAACAACCAACCCTAGTAGAGATGATAGAAGGTATTGATCCCAACTTGATTGCCATAGAGAATGAAAACCTATCATTGACCTATCGGGCTCTCAACGAGAAAGTGAATCAACTAGCTCATTACTTTATTCGAAAAGGTATGAGTCCCGGAAAGGGCTCTGTAGTCTGCTTCGAAAATCCTGTTAGTCAAATAATAGCCACTCTAGCAGTATTGAAAACTGGGGGATATTTCATTCCTCTAGATTCCAGAGACCCTATAGAACATCGTAAAAGTATTATTGAAGACGTAAAACCGTTCTTGATCATTGATCATATTACTTTCGACAAGCTTGACAGCTTGCCAAGTACAAATCCAGAGGTAAGAATTTCACCTAATGATATCGCATATGTAATTTATACTTCAGGAAGTACAGGAAGGCCAAAAGGAGTCATTATTGAACATGAAGGAATCAGCCATAGAGCTATACATGCCAAGCAGATGTTCCATATCTCCTCTACTACAAAAATGCTAAGTCATATATCTCCAGCATTTGATATGCACATATCTGAATGGGCATTTTCTCTTGCAAATGGCGCCACATTATGTCCATACAAAGGCGGAATAAATCGTCTATGGAACTTTATGAATGTAATGCAGGTTTCTCATGCACAGTTTACTCCCGGTGTTCTTAATTTACTTCCCAAAGTTCCTTTAGATCATCTGAAATTTCTGCTAATTGGAGGAGAAGCCACACCACAAAGTCTCATAGAATATTGGAGCAAACAGGTTAAGCTTCTTTTAAATGGGTATGGTCCCACTGAATGCACTATATTTACACATTTGCATGCATTCAACACCAATCAATCGGCAAGAATTATTGGCCGGCCCATTTCCGGGATTGAATGCTCGGTTATTGATGATCAAGGAAATCCTGTTCAAGAAGGTGGAATTGGAGAATTGCATCTGAAAGGCATTGGAGTTGCTAGAGGTTATATTCGCGGGGAAAGTTTTTCTAATTGTCAATATAGAACAGGGGATTTTGTTCGGGTTTTACCTGATGGCATGCTTGAGTATGTTGGTAGGAAAAATGATTTTGTTAAAGTTAATGGATCTCGGGTTGATATTCATTTGGTCGAAAGCAAAATCATGTCTGCTCCCAATATTCCTGAAGCGGCTGTTGGTTATGTTAGTGTCAATAATAACAGATCAGCGCTTGCCTGTTACTATGCGGGAAGTGTCGATAATTGGAAAATAATAAGGCACTTTCTTAGAAAACAGTTACCTTCATACATGGTTCCAACGCAATACATTCATCTAGAAAAACTTCCGAGATTATCAAATGGAAAGCTAGATCGGAAAAGTTTACATTCAATAAAAACAAGGGATCATAAAAACTGTTCGATTAGTTTGAACATTACGGAAACTAAGTTGCAAGAAATCTGGGAAAAATTACTTGGAGAATGTCCTAAAGATAGAACTAATGATTTTTTTCAAATGGGAGGTGATTCTCTGCAGTCCGTGCAACTAATTATTGAAATTGAAAAAGCATGGGGGATAGAAGTAACAATGTCTGAACTTCAGGAACATTCAACTATTTCTGAATTGGCGCAATTCATGGAATCCCATCAAGCTAATCCTAAAAGGCAAACTGTTATCCCTATTCAGACAACGGGAAATCGCTTTCCGATATTCATGATCCATCCTTCAGTAGGTTTAGCAGAATGTTATCGACCATTAGCAGAGTGCTTGCCAGACCATCCTATTTATGGAATACAAAATCCTTTTATAACACAAAAAACCACTTCATTTTCCTCGTTATCTGAAATGGCGATATATTACTCTCAAGAAATTAGGAAAATTCAATCTAAAACTCCTTGCATTATTGGAGGGTGGTCCTTTGGAGGAATTGTGGCTTTAGAGGTGGCAAAAATTTTAAAGGAAACGGGTGAATTAATAGACCGTGTCATTATGTTAGATAGTTATGCTCCTGACGCACCCGTTACAGATCTTCCTGTTCTTATATACTCTGAGGATCTTCAAGCCGAGTCGCAACATAATTATAAACTTCTAAAGAATCATCAATCTAGTTACTACGATGGAATGGTCCATTTAGTTCGAGCAGGGGATAGTGTTATGCCTGATAATGGGTGGGATTTTTTACCAAATCTATCGATTAGCAAAATACCTATGGCGCATCATGAAATGTTTGAACATCAACATATTTCTACAATAGCTAAGGCGATTCAACTTAGTTTGGCCTCTTCTAAGTCATTCCGCATGAGTTAAAATCTCTTTTCAATCAGCCAAGCGATCTATTTCGAGCTGTTACTCTTCATAAAATGTATGGATCGATGGAAAAGAATCTTCATGTTGAATTTGATTTCAATTAGAATACAATATGAGAAGTGAATGCGAATTTGAAAAAAACTATCGTCAAGAACGCTTCGGTGCAGTTCCTGTAATTTGGTCCTAATGGGAAAAATCCAAAATGCCTAAACGAAAACAAAAAATAGACCCTTGGCATCAAGACGTCGCTTATCTGTTTCTCCCGTTGGCAACATATAACTAGGGGTGGAAGTACTATTGTGGGCAGGAAAACTCAGGTTATTAGCCATATTATTGATAGTTAGCATTGAAGGAATTGCACCTGACATTGGAAATCCTTTTTCTGGCGTAATGATTTATCAAACGGTATGAGAAAAGCTGAAAAAAAATCAAACTTGACGTTACATTATTAAAGGCTATACACTGAACCCCCTATAACAGACAATTTTCGCAAGCACAGGAATGAGCATTAAAAACAAAATCAAGATTCTGCTTTTGCTGCTGTTATTGATACTATCAACTAGCATTAATGCCGCAGAAAACCTTAAGTGCAATTGCATCATTCTTCTTGATCACGATAATTCGGAAAATGTGGGGCGTACCGAGAGTTGGTTTTTGATAACCAGGCTCCAATCAGCAATTGCTGAACAAACAACTCCAATTTTATTAAATATAAGTCTTTGGAATTCTTTTATTGAGCGTCGAACAAATTTTGAGCAGAAATTGCAAGAAAAAGATTCGCCTCATCATAAAACGTATGATCTTTACTGCGCGATCAATGAAAAGATTGAATATTGGAGTAAGCACTACAATGCACTCAGCAATGATGTCTGCCAAAATAAAAAATTAGTGGTTCACACTATCAATAAGGAGTTTTACATTGATAAACACAATGTAACAGATGAAAGTTTTCAGCTCTTACTCAATTATTATACTGATTTTAATGCTCAAGATTGGGACCTCTATAGTAATAAGAACGGTTTTTATTTATTTATTCCAAAGAAATATAGTGATCAGAATGCGCAAATAGGTTTTAAGACTGATTCTCTTGAAAAAGTCCCGTATCCTGAAGACTCTCCTTCTATTTATTTTGATTCATGCAATCACGCAACAATTGTGAACGCTTTGCCTGATTTTTTTCTCACGTATGATGATTTGCCTGATGTAGAAATGCCATACTCATGGAATATCATTCTCGCAGGTCATGGTGGATCAAAATACAAGGAATCGAATCGCAATCAGACAATATCGTGGATAGGTAAGCCTATTATAGCAGACTTGGACGTAAAAGAATTTAAAGAGGTCCTGGATTTTTTTCAGTCTAAGGTAAAAACTAATCTGTTTCATTACTCAAGCTGCTATGCAGGAGGCAATCATATCTCTCTTCTTTTCAATGATGAACAAAAAAAGACTTACAGTTTTGCAATCACTTGCGATACGTTGACCGATTGTACAAGTTACTGTAAATGGACTAATTTGCTGCCGTCGGACCAGAAAAAATTTTTATCGACCGTTGATTTAACTTATGATTCGACAAAAAATTGCTGGCAACTGCCTTTGAGCCCTGTATATCAATGGGAGAAATTTTTTAAAGGCCTTGCAGCAATTGACTTCTCTATTGCATCTATCGATCGCCTACAAGAAATCATGACGTTCATAACACACCCCATTATCGCTAACATTCCTCTGCTTTGCCTGCCAGGAACTAATGAGTTTTTTCCGTTGCAATCAGCAGATGTGATTAAAATCGATGACCGTTTAGTTGCTACTGTAGACAAGGAATCTGAATCTATTTCGATCAAAGGAATAAGTACCATATTAGTAGAAAGTAGTTCTATCGAACCTACAATTGTGCTTGACCAAGTAAATCAACTCCGCATCATTTCCATTAAACCTGACAACGCCATCCATTACTTTAAAAAATTAAAAGCCATGCACTACATTGATTTGCCCAGTGCTTTTTGGCAGGCTCAATTTCAATACTACGATAAGACGTTTTTAATAGAGGAATGTGTGTTTCCTTATTCACAGGACTCAAAAATTTTTAAGGAACCGTCCAATGGCGAAAACGAAATCGTGCTTAAAAATGTAATCGTGTCTCAACAAAAAAGTCATTGCATTCGCATCTTTTTTACCTTTAACGATATAGCAATGATGGTAGTAGCTCATAAGCCAGGACAAGCTGAGCATAAAGACAAGGCTTCGATTCAAGAAGTAATTACATTGACAGCTGACGCTAAAGAAAAATACGAAAAATACTATTTATCTCTTTTAACTCAATAGTAATGACTGCTCTATTTTTTTCATTAGAACGGTAAGCTAATCCTTTATCTATGTTTAGTTTTTCCTGCCGAAATAGCTATAGCAATTGGAAAACCCTCAGCTTTTCGTGCTGTAGCATTAGCAAATGGTGCCAACCAGTTCGCTATTATCATTCCATGTCATCGGGTCATTAATACAAATGGTGAGCTAGGCGGCTATGGTGGTGGTCTCACACGCAAAAAATGGTTAATCAATCACGAAAGGAAGATCTCATGAAAGGGGCTATGCATTGTTAGAGAGTAAAAATGAGTTAGCAGCATGGAATAAAATAGTCGCAGTTTGCACAACAGAATCTAAATCTACCCATTCTATAGGTTCATGTAGACCAAATCCTAAGGGGCCTAGGTTCACAGTGGGAATGCCAGCTTGCTGAAAAATCGCAGCATCCGTCCAGACTCCCCATCCAACTAACTTCACTTCATGACCCACAATTGTTTGAAAAGCTTGTTTCACATGTTGCGCGATCTTCTCATTCGGATCGCAGTAAAAAGGAGGTCGATAAAAATACCAATCGATATCTGCCTCTGGACAAGCTTTACGAATCACTTTTTCTATTTCCAACTGCACTTCAGCTCTGTTTTCTGAAGGAAGAGTTCTTCTTTCCAAATGAATTGTGCACGTGGATGCGTAAGTGGAAATTCCAGTACCTCCGCTAATCAGACTTACATGCATCGAGGCTGGTCCAACTAACTCCTCTGTTCTTTTTCTTAAGACGTTATTCTCCAAGTCATCTAATCCAACGAGAATGCTGCCCATTTTGGAAATAGCACTTTCACCAATGTCCCAGCGACTGCCATGTGCACTTCTACCTAATACCTCAACTTTTCCCCATAAAAATCCCTTGTGTGCAATGACCATATTCAAACTGCTTGGTTCAGTCAAAATACAGGCATCTGCACGATGTCTTTTCACAAAGTCATCTGCTCCAATACTCGCGTACTCTTCATCACAAACAAGAGCTAGTATCAGTTTTCCATGCACTTCTTTTTCAGCTAGGGCAACGACCGTGCTTAGCACCGCAGCAAGCCCACCTTTCATATCGCAACTGCCTCGACCGTAGACTCGATTTCCTTCAATAGTGGGTTCAAACGGTGAAATTGTCATTTCTTCAATGCCTACCGTGTCCAAATGAGCACACAAACATAAAGTTGCTCCATTTCCCTTTCCAATTTCAGCGTAAACATTGGGCCTACCTGACTGCACTTCTTCGATATGTGCATTAATTTTATGATCAGTCAACCAATCACGAACAAAAATAGCCAAAGCCATTTCGTTCGTTTCTTTTCCAACAGACAAATTTGGATTGATAGAGGGAATGCGAATGAGCTGACATAATAGTTTCTCAATTTTTGATTTTTCTAAAGATGACATGGTTCCTCGAGAATTTATTGAGATTGAATGCGTGAAAGACTAGCCTGCCAGTTAGACTCAACAGCCTTAAGTGCAAGCGACAGGTCCTTCTTTTTTAAGGCTTTGATAATTTGTAAATGTTCTTCATAAGAACGATGAGCATCCTTAACTTGTGCAAAATAATAAAGCTCTAAACGCTTGAGTTTTTGCTTGATACTCGAAAGAATCCGGCATAGCTCTTCGTTTTGTGAAAGCTGAATGTAAATGGAATGGAAATCATTATCGGCTTGCACAGCTGCTGTCGAATCATTGGATTTTAAAGCCTGCAATAATCTTTCATTGACTTTTGTCATAAGATCTATAGTCTTACTTGTGATGCGCTCAAAAGCTTGTCTCAAAGCTAAATTTTCCAGGGACCAAGCAATGGAATACAAGTTTAAAATGTTGTGAAAGTCGATCGGACACACAAGAGTGGAACAATTCGGTTTTGTCTGCACCAACCCCTCCTCCTCCAGCCGCAATAATGCTTCCCGAATGGGCGTTCGACTGACACCGAGCTGCTCCGCTAATTCCTTGTCGCGCAATTTTCGACCTGGCTCAAGCCTTCCTTCCACAATTTGATCGCGCAATATAAGGTAGGCTTCCTCTCGCACAAAAGTCCGTTGCAGTTTGTCTTGATGCTTCATAAGTTGGCCCTTTCTTGACAGAAAAAATAAGAATCTCTAAGCTATGTGATATGTAATATATCACATATCACTTTATCAAAACAATCAAATTTTAAGGAGAGCTAAGATGGAAAAGATACAGTGGCAAAGAAATCCACATAAAAATCTTCATCCTCAAACTGCTGCTATCGCCAACTTTAGGGAGATGGAGAGGGCCATGAAATTTCATCGGACACTGCCGGATTACGCTCCCACTCCTCTTGCTTCATTAGAATCTCTCGCAAATTATTTAGGATTAGGTGAAATTTTTGTTAAAGATGAATCGTATCGATTCGGTTTAAATTCCTTTAAAATTCTGGGTAGTTCATACGCAATCGCCAATTACTTAGATGAGGAATACACGAAAGAATTGAATTCTTTTAGCACTATAAAAGAAAAAATCAAAACACTACCCTCTCGAGTTTTTGCGACGGCTACAGCAGGAAATCATGGATTGGGTTTAGCGTGGACAGTGAAACAGTTTGGTCAACAGTCTGTCGTCTTTATGCCTAAAGGATCCTGTCTGCGTAAATTAGATAATCTCAGGGCATTGGGTGCTCAAGCGGAGATCACGACTCTCAACTATGATGATACAGTTCAATATGTCTCTCGGTTAGCCCAAGAACGCAATTGGATTCTCATTCAAGATACGGCTTGGGACGGTTACGTGGATACTCCTAAACTGATAATGCAAGGTTACTTAACTATTCTTGGCGAATGCCTCAAACAGTTGAAAATCATCGAAAAAGAACAGCCTACCCATGTTATCTTACAAGCAGGAGTAGGTTCATTTGCTGGGACGATCGTTGAAGGGTTAAAACAGCTGGTGAGTACATCGATCATTTTTATTGTCGTGGAACCTACCAAAGCAGATTGTTTCTTTCAGTCAGGATGCTCCGCAGATGGAACAGTTAAAAATGCTTCTGGAGATCTCTCGACTATGATGGCAGGGTTAGCTTGTAGAGATCCCAACCCAATTGCTTGGAATATTTTGAAAAATATTGTGGATTGCTTTGTGACGTGTCCTGATCATGTAGCAGCCAAAGGAATGCGTATTCTTGGAAATCCTTTAGATAAAGATCCAAGAATTATTTCTGGGGAATCCGGAGCAGTTCCTTTGGGATTTCTGGTTGAAGTGTGTAAAAATCCTCTGTTAAAAGATCTCAAAAAGGCTCTGGAATTGAACACCACCTCACGCATCCTTTTGATTAGCACTGAAGGGGACACTGATCCAGAAAATTATCGAGCAATTTGTTGGGACGGCAAATATCCGACATTTGAAGAATGATTGTTAGGTAAAGTTATGCCTTATACAGGCACGGCCCCTTTCATCTATAGCTGACGATAGTGTAGAAGATTTTTAAAAAGCTCGTTATTGAATTAGTTGAGCTCGTCTAAAGACGACCGATTGAGCATGAGCTGCTCTTTGAGCAATCTGTGGATCATGATAATAATCCATAATGGCTCTTTGAGCTTGTATATAGCCCACTTCACCATTAAATCCATGTCTTCCCATAACGGAAATATGTAAAGGAATAAGGATAGTCAAAACAGCTCGTCTTTTCTCGATCAGAGATGCCTCAGGCTTGAGAGATATTATTACACGGTCAATTTGTGTTAAAAAGGTTTCAGAAGTCATTTCTTGAGCTATTTCCTCTATTAATTTCTGCGCTTCTTGCAGAGAAATCTCTTTGAATTCAATACCACCGAACGTTTTGTCAAATATAAATAGCCATTTCTCTTTATTCAGCTCAGATAAAGCAACAGATTCAGGTGAACAGCGAGTATATTCTGCATTAAATTTTGACAGTCCAGATTGATTGTCTCCAAGGTTATAAGCTTTGATTACATCCATCTGAATAGGTAAAATGACCTGGAGTAATTCTTGCCATTTCTCAATAAGAGAACTTGATTTGTCTTTAATGAACCGTAGTTTGTCTTCGTTAAGTTGAATTTTTTTGTAAATCTCATTCTGAATAGTTAATAGTTGTTCAGTGTCAAGATACTCATCCATGATACTCAAGAAATCCCCTTAATTCTTTTGCAAATGAGGTTAATTCCTCATGTTGAGAATCAGCTCTACTTCCTGGACGATAAAGAAAAACGCGTGGTTCATATTCTGTTATACCAGCATCTCCTTTTTTTCTTGGAACGATGTGCAAATGTAAATGCGGGACTGTTTGTCCTGCAACAATACCTTCATTCCAAGCGAAATTAAAGCCTTCTATTTTTAGAGCTTGCTGCAAAATCTTACAGACCTTCGTTTTCAACAAGAAAATATGCCTTAATTCTTCATCAAGAAGTTCATGACTAAAGGTAATCGAACGTTTTGGACAAATGAGTATGTGTCCTGGAACAATAGGTATCTTAGTAAGAAATGCAAAAGCATATTCATTTTCATCAATCATCCTATCGCTAATATCAGAATTTTTAAAATCAAAACTATTTAGCATGAATTTTTCTATAATTAAACAAGTACATCATACACTAAAATGAATTCTTTTTCATGCTTTTTTAGTCCCTCTCTAATCCAAAAATGTTTGCAATTTGGTCTTATAGATAAGCGTCGATGGTTAGGTTTTCTTTGAATAGAATCCATTAACAGGTCTATACTTCTAAAAAATAAGAAGGTTTTTTATGAAAAAGAAAATCAGTCGCTTACAAAATGTAAGCGACTGAAATTTTAGATTTCGTTCATCAAAAGGTAATGTAGTGGTTAGATTATCAAAAGAAAAGGAAAGAGCATATCAAAAGCAGAAACACGTAAGAAACCGTCAAAAAGTTTTAGATTTTTTAGGTGGGATGTGCGTTTGTTGTCGTCATTCAGATTATGACGTATTGCAAATAGATCATGTTATTCCTATCAATTTACCTTCAAAAAAGAGAATGCCAGCGTGTCAGATGTTTTTTCATATTTTGAATGGAAATCTACCTAAATCAGATTTTCAACTTTTATGTGCCAATTGTCATATGAAAAAAACGGTAATAGAATTAAGGAATAGAGAAAAAAAACCGGCTGAAATTGAAAGCCGTAGATGGCAAAAAAATATCTTACAGACTCATTAGCCTATTTTCTTGCGAGTTCTGGTTTTATTGAAAGGGGCCGTGCCTGTATTAGGCACATCTTCTTCCTGATTCAACGATTAAATAGTTTGAGTTAACTATCAACAAACTACATTAATTAAAACTTGCAAATAATTTCTAGATTTGTAATAATATTCAAAAAAAATGGTGCTAAAATGAGTATTGAAAGATTAAATGCAATATTAACAAAATGTACTACACATTCTCTTCTAGTTAAGCCTTATCAAAAGGGTTACAAAAATTTTTGTTTTGCCTTTTCCTGCATGGCCCAGCCACAATATAATGTTACACCCTTGTCTCAAAGAATAGTATTTTTCATCAAAGGTGTTGTCTACAGCCTACCCATTTTTAATATAGCTGTACGGTTACTCGCATTATCGTTGAAAGAGAAGAAAGAAGTCGAAAGCCTAGAGGGAAACGCTACATATCATATAAAGATAATAGAACCTAAATTAACTGAATATGGCCAGGAACCACTTAGCTATGATAAAGTAATCGAGTTTGCAGAGAAATATTTTTTAAAGCCTATGGGTTATTCAGAACATGTTGCAAGAGAAAACCAGAGTAGAGATGAAATTTTAGAAAGACTTAAAATAAAACTTCAAGAAGCAGGATATCAAAGGGCTATTGATGAACGAAAGACCCCAGAGATTAGACTCAATTTTGAAGATTTTGAATGTTCCCCTTTAGAAGTTAATTATAGAACTCCAATAACATCTGTTACTAAATTTATAGAACGTCTAGGTGGTGTAAAACTTTTTATAAAAAGATTGACCTATGACGAAGTAATCGAAAAAGCCAGACTAAAGTTTGCTTATATTACCAATAAAGACAGAAAAAATGCTATTATTCAACGCATTGAAGGAAAATTACAGAAAGCC
>Ga0207072_1011_pt1 | contig 73376 bp, 77 predicted proteins | sample Alteio_BWMinHeat_68_FD_153570 | JGI IMG/M metagenome (GOLD analysis project Ga0207072, IMG submission 153570) | Enriched cells from forest soil in Barre Woods Harvard Forest LTER site, Petersham, Massachusetts, United States -... | ecosystem: Environmental > Terrestrial > Soil > Temperate forest >... | reverse complement strand
TCGACTTTATCAAACTGCTCAGTGTGTTTGTAGAGTGATTAACCAAATGTCTTTAAAAGAGCAAAAATATAAGAATACAAGTATAAAAATAAAATCTAACAAAAAGTTTCCATTTTATCCTTGTGGAGTTCCAGATCCCAATTTTAAATTTGAAGTTACTCCAGTAGAAAATTTTTGGGTTGAAATGCCTTTGGACTGCAAGAGTTTAGAAATATTATTTTATAGTAATTCATCGAAAATTCGAATTCTTGGGAATAGTACTTATAAGACTGTTTACTCTGCTCATCAATATACGCTATTTTTTAAACAAAAAATAAAAGAAATAAAGCATGAGTATTATACATATATGGTGCTAAAAAGTGCTCATGCTGCTTATTGCATAAGAGGATTTGATATACAGAGAGCGCTTTTAGAAAAGTATCCTTCTATTCCTATATTTCCTGGTCCTCAAAAGAGGCTTCCGAGTTTGAAAGAGGATGGGGAAGACATTGAAGAGTGGAAGCAACCGCGCTTTTTATCAGAATTAGAAAAAGTTTTTACATCTAAAACAATTAAATTAGATTTTCATCCACAAACAAAAAAAAGTAAGTGGTCTTTTCAAGATTCTTTAAAACGAATATTGACGTGTGCTCAGGGACTTTTAATTATACACTCTGAAGGTTTAGTACATCATGATATTAAACCTGCTAATATTTCAATTGGAGTTGATGTCAACGCGTATCTTAATGATTTTGATCAATGCGAGCTAATTGGCAAATCTACTATGAAGGGGTACTTTTATTATTGGGACCCATGCGCTATTGATAGCAAGCTCTTCCCGTCAGCAGATATTTTTGGTTTAATATTCAGTTTGGTACAATCAGTTTGTTCTAATTTACGAGAATTGCATTGGAGATATAATTTCTTTACTGATCCAAGTCGTTTGAATGCAATTAAGGCTGAACTTATCAAAACTCATATGAAAAATTTGAGTGATAAATATCCTCAGACTAATCTGTCTCAATTTATTACAGTTTTTTCTTCATGGACTACTGATCAGATATCGAATTATTTGAATACATTACCTGAAGAAATAAGACGAATAGCTAATGTTTATCTACATGAGTGTATGCTTATAGATATGTCTTTTAAGTTATTAGTAGATGTCGTACATGGCTGTAATGCTTTGTATAAATATACGACCGACCATAAGGCGGAGGTAGACGATATCCTGATAATAGGTACTAAAGAGCAGAGATTGGCTTTATGGGATTCAATCGTGCAGCAGGGTATATTTCCTTCGACAGCGCAAATAGTTCAGAGATTGGAAGAGATACAGAGTTTCGCTTAACGCTCATAATTCCATAAAATCTAGTGATTGTGTTACTAGAAAATATGTATGGAAGTGGGGGGCATAATGTCTTCTGTTATTGAAGCTCAGAGAGTTGGAAGGTCAAGTTCAGAGTTATCTATAGATGCAATTCAAAATATTTTTAATGATTTAATAAAGGATGTTCCTTGGAATCATTTTAATTCGGGTGTATTGATTCGCCAGCTTTTGGATGGGTATGGGGCTGATGATTTGAGACGGATCTATGAGGATTATCAGAGAATTTCGGAAACAATCTTTGAGGGAATTCCTTTAGAGAGAAGTATTGTCGTTTTAGCAAGTAATTATAAGGTGGGTCAGTCTATATTTTTCAAAAAGTATCTTGCCCTTACTCAAAACTATGCTCTTATTAGTCAGAATGAAATTTGCATGAAGATGCGAGAGTGCTATGGGGAGGATATTAATAAAAACTTGAGAACAATGGATGAGGCGGCGAACTATTGGATAAATGCTGCTGAATTTATTTCTGAGGTGCTTTTTGCACGTGGATTGAATGAGGGATATTCTCTTGCCTATGCCTCTTTTCTTTATGAGAGGGAATTGGATATAGCGTTAAGGATGATTCAGGATGAATATAAGTATTCTGTATCGGTTTTTCATATGACGTTTGATAATAGATTGACTCAACTTTACCAAAAAAGAATCCATCAAAATAAGGCGATTATTTTGCCCTCTTATCAGAACGGATGTCATTCGTTATCATTTTTTTTTGAAAATGGAAATGATTGTATAAATGCTGCAGAAATAAAATATAATTCTGATTTGAAAATATACGATCTACCTGCTTTTAAGTATATTCAAGAGCAACTTCGCACAATTAGGATGGATGGTAGTTTTCTATCCTCTAGATTTAACTTTTCCAGCTGAGGCGATCTTTTTCTTAGCGTCATTCCAAATTTCTGGGTAGTTCATATTATTTTTGACCCAGAACGCGGGAGGAAGAGGGCTTTTGTTAATATGGGTGAAGAAGTATTTTTGCCATTGGCTAGACAGGTTGTCGATAGTTGTCTTGAATTTTTGAACTTCATCTGCTGTGTTTAGATTAAATTTCTTTAGGGTAATAGTATCTGCATCGTCAAACAGTGATGTAAGTTCTAAATGTTTTTCTTTTTCTTTGACATAGTACCCTACCATGGCTTGGAGTACTTTAAGGAGTTTTTCATTTTTGGGAAGTTTCTTGATTATTTCGGAATTCTTAGAAGAGGAGATTTCGATGATGTCCTCTTTTTTAAGAAGTTTATATTTTATTAATTCGTCGACAAGTGCATTGAACTTTTGGCTCTTGAGTATTCCAGGAAGATTTAATTGAGGATCTTCTAGTCTATCGATGATGGCAGTAATAGTTGCGATGGAGGAGCTTGTAAAAATCTCTTTTAGAAATGATAGTGATGCTTCACGATTTAAATAGTTTCTGCGTAAACATTTTTCTAAATTTTTTGCTTTATATTCAGCTTCTTTTATTTCTTCATAAAGCGCGGTAAACTCTGGAGGTAATTTTTGATTTTTTGGGTAATTTGTAAAATATAAATCCATTGCTCTTCTTTTGTTGCGAATAGTTCTGTAGAAGTATTTGGCTGAAGCAATGGGACTATTAGTATCAAGAATTTTATGTAAGAATTGTGTATTTTGTTCATATGCTGCGAAAGTGAGCTCTTCTAGAGTGGGTTCCTCTCTCTTTTTTTCTTCTGAGTATGTAACAGGTAACCCCTGTTTTTTTTGCTGTTTTTTTAATTTATCCTTTTTTTTGAACTCACTCTGTTGCTGTTGACCTTCGGCGCGATATAGGGTAACGTTTCCCTCTCCTCCTCCAAAGGTACCTTCAGGAAGAAGTCTGTTGAGCATTTTGCTTAAAGTATCTAGCTTGATGATAAGTTTTTGTCGTTGATGTTGGAGTGATTTATCTTCGGGATTAGTTTTTAATAGATTTTCAAGCTTTGTGATTTCTTTAGTGAGTGCTTGAGCTTGATCAGCTAGATATAACATTATAGGGGTTCGATAGTTGAGAGTAGTGTCCTTATGTGTATCGGGGGATTGTTTTTTCAATTTATGGGCGGTGGCTTTTATAGCCTCAGGACTCATCTTTTCGACATCATAATGAGCTTTTTTAAGCATCAGAATGTCGATATCCCTCTCCATTATATTATGCCATTCATCAAAGTATTCAGTAATAATTTTGATAGTTCTTTGGTTTTGTGGACTTTGGAAATTATCGGCCTCTTTTTTAAGCCATTCTTGCAGCTCTTTTTGATTTTCTTGTAACCCAACATGGGCTTGCTGTAGTGCCATTGAGAGTTCTGATAGGATAAATTGTTGGGAATATGTCTGGTAATTTAACTTTTTAGCAGTCTCATCTTTAGCAGGGTGAGGTGTATAGCCTTCTGTGTCTAGTTGGACGCCGGATAGGCCTTTAAAAACATATGTGTGGGCTGTTTCTCGGATGGATTTGATGGTGTAGGCATCTTTAAGTGAAAGTGGACCTTTTTCGTAGACTATAGAGGTATCCACATCGGAGGCATAGCTATCGTTTCCAATGGCTGTCCAAGTCACTTCGGGTAGTTTTAAAGCTTTAGTGGCAATTGTGACGAGTTCATTCACAAATTGATTAGCAATTCCTCGGAAATCTTGCAGCGAGGGAGTATCTTTGTCTGGGAGGAGTAAGCTAGAGGTTATATCGTTCTTGAGTTGAGCCCAAGATTTGGAGCGAATGATGAAAAGTGTTGTTGAGAAGGCGACGGTTTTAATGAGATTAAAAAATGTATTGGCGTAAATGCGAATTTTTTGGCAAAGAGAGTATTTTGCATAGGATTGAGCCATGCGGAGTCCGAGTTCTTTTTTTAGTTGAATCCAAGATTTATTTTGGATGAGCTGAATGTTGTAGTGATATTTTTTTTGGAACTCTTGAATTTTCTGTAGAACTTCAGGCTTTTTGTCAGTAATAGTTTTCCAGAAAGACTCGCTTCTAGAAAGAAAGCTAGTATGAGAAGTACTACTTAATTCATTTAGTAAGTTATTTCTTGTTATATTATTAAAAGACATAAATTATAGTTAAATATTAGTTAAGATAATAAAAAAATTATTACTAATGAATGTTTTGATTTGTTAAAGATATTGTTAAGATTTGATTAAGATATGGAATAGACTTCGCCAAAAAAGTGCTATTTGATAAAAGGATCTAACCCATTTTTTTGGAGGTGGCTATGGGACTAAGAGTTACTACAGACCGCTTAAATCCTGTTCTTGCAATAAATCGTCCTAGTGATATGGAGTTAGCTTTTGACAAAGTTGTTAGAATTATTCCCAAAGATCATTTTAAACCCAAAGATGAAATTCGTCAGCTTCTGAAAGATTACACAGAAGAGGATCTTACTACAATTTATGAAGATTATAATGCAATTTTTACTGAGACATTTAAGATGATGCCATTCGGTAGGAATTACATTACCACTGTAGCCGGAGGTGGACCTGATATTAGTGCTGCAGAGATGGACCTCTATTTTAATGAATTACCAGATACTTACGTTAATTTAGAGGCAAGTTTTTTGCTTCAGATGAAGGCTAGTTATCAATATGATCTTGAAAATCAGTTGCGAACGCATGAGGAAGCTTCTATCTACTGGAAGCAGGCTGAGACTTTTATTCGAGAACTTATACTAGTCACTGCTTTAATAAATGGATATTCCATCATACAAAAACCTTGTACTGAAAATGCTCCAGAAAGATTTGAGTTCATACGTAATAAATACAGTTATGAGACGACTCTATTTCATGTAACCTGTCGGTCACCGGAAATACAAAGAAAAGAAAAACAGTTTAATCCACTGTACGATGAATTTGAATCCATAAAAAAAGCTTATTATAAAAGTTTGCCTCGATACTTGTTTATAAATGATAAGATTGTTTTTTTTTATCAGGATGATAGGGGGAATGTAGTGCTTGCAGGTGAGAAAAATCTAAGTAGCGTTGAAATTCATGATCAAAAAGCATTAGCAGAAATAGAAAGGATTCATGACGAAAATACTCAGGAAGGATTCTGGGAGATGCATGTCGGAGTGAGTGCAAAATCAGCGGAAGAGAGTAGCTCTTGATCGCCGCGGCTATCTCCATAGGCGTAGAGTATATAAGAATCTCTTGGGATGTCACTTAACCATTCGAAAAGACGGCGTTTTTTTTCGGGACCCCAGCAGTTGGGACTATCGAGTTTGCCGGTAATGCGCCCTTCGTGATCGGTGGCAAGTCGGGAGCAGATTGTGGCAGAAAAGCCATTTTGTTCGCTCCAGGCATTTAGGTAGACGTCGAGATTAGCGCTGACAAGGATACAGGTATGACCCTGTTCTTGGTGCCATTTAAGTCGTTGGATCATGATTGGTCTGAGTATTTGATTAAGCTGGGTGGAAGCGAATGCTTCACCTAGAGAGAGTAAATCTTTTTTATAAATTCCTTTATAGAGTGAAGCAATTAGAGCCTCTTTGGCCTCTTGCCGTGAGGCGAGTCCTAGACATGTGCCCAGAAGAGTCAGAGAAGATTTAAGGATAGCGAATAGTGTGCGTTGAGTGCCCGAGGTGTAGAAGAGAAATTGTAGAAGGCTATCTCGCGTGGTGAGAGTTCCGTCGAAGTCGAAGGCTGCAATAACTTTTTTTTTATTTTGTTCTGGCATAGAGAAAGTGTATCTGATTAATATGAAAAATAAAAGTTGAATGAGGGCTTTATGATAGGGACGTTAGTGTCTGTTGTGGTTGCAATCTTTATGTTATTGCAAAATATAGAAATTCCGCCAGAAGCGAATTTGACTGCTTATGCTGCAGGTGTGTTGATTATGGGTGCAATAGGAGGGGCATTGATTGCACTGCTCTATATGAACATTTGGGGTGCGCTGCAGCGAGCTGAGTTGAAGGTGACTCCGCGGGTGACGGAGCTATTTCACTCCGATAAACTATTGATGTATGGGCGTATCTGGGGGGTGCTTTTTCCTCTGTTTTCTTTCTTTATCGCCACGGATCTAGCTCTTTGGGGGACATTTAGCAAAACCATTTTGCTGGCGGTGATGGTCGTATTGATCGGAATTACGATGGATATGATTTATCTTTCAATCAAGCGTATGGGAGATTATTTGAGTCCAACGGTAGCATTAAGTTACTTTAATTCTGCTGCAAGGCACTGTGTGCAGGATGAGCGCTATGGTGATTTTTGTGCGTGGATTGATGCAACCTCTGAAGTAGGTGTAAGGGCAGTTCAGGGGATTAGGCTATCTTTATGCATGCAGGTGCTGGATGATTTGCATGAGATGATTCGCCATTTTCTGCAGGCGAGCAAGAGCATTAGCCATCGCGTTCCGTCGCTGCCAGAGGGAAATAAGGGTGGAATGGACACAGTCTCTTATATATTATTGTTTGCATTTCAGAGATTTGAATTGATCAATGTGAAGGCAGCTGAAGCTAAGTTAGAGCCTATTTGTAGCCATATTGTGAATGTGCTTGGCAAGATTGCATTAGATGCTGCGCAATATGATATAACGCTTGCTCAATATCCGCTCCTTTATTTAGGTAAATGCACACGTGTGGCTTGCGATTTGGGAATTACGGAAGTGGCATCGAAGGCAGCCTGTTCGTTGATAGAGTTAGCGAAGGCTGTCGCTGCCAAAATAGATCTTACATATTTAGAGATAGCACCCTTTTACATATCGATCACGGCGTTAATGGATGAAGATACAAAAATTTTATTTAGAGAAGATAAAACACAAAACTTTAAGGTACTTCTACAGCCTTTTTATGACCTTAGGGCTCTTTTTGAGACTGAAAAATTGGCTAGTCATCAAGACACTCCAGCGATCAAAAGTGCAATCGAAGGCGTTTTAACGCAGTTTGAGGCTGTAGAGGGAGTAATGGCTTCGATGGTGCCATATAAAACAGGACAAGCTCAAGAAGTGAATGATGAGGGGTTGAGTACAAAAATTATCGATGACTTAGAACAGAGGCTTAAGGCTAATCCCTCAAGTGCCAGTACGGCGGGAGAGGCGCCTTAACGGTAAGTATTTCTTGTGTTATAGGATGAGGTAGGAGCAAACGCGCATGGTGTAGAGCGATGGCCTCTCCATTAACAAAAGGGTGAGTACTTTCGTATTTTTTATCACCGATAATAGGCTGTTTATGAGCGCTTAATTGAGCTCTTATTTGATGGTAGCGTCCTGTGATGAGGTGGATTTCTAAAAGTGTTAATTCATTATCTGTATTGAGGGTACGATACGTTAATTTTGCGAGTTTTCCTTTTGAAGGAGTAGTGACAAATGCTTTGTGCGCTCTTTCATCGTGTCCGAGATAGTGAATTAACTCCCCTTCTATTGGTAGAGGACTGCCCTCTACTATTGCCAGATAGTACTTTTCGAGTTTAAATTCCCGTATCATTTGCTGGATTCTGCTGAGGGCTTTGCTGGTCTTTGCAAAGAGAATGATGCCGCTGACGGGTGTATCTAGGCGATGTGTGGCATGTAGGAAGACATTTCCAGGTTTGCCAGTTGTCTCTTTTAACCAGCGGCGACATTGTGCGTCGAAGCCTTCCCGATCTGGTGTGGACTGAGAAGGAATTCCTGCAGGTTTATTTGCCGCTAAAAGATGGTTATCTTGATAAAGAACTTCAATCATGTGTGGCGTTGTCTTAAGGCTTCATAGAGGAGAAGTGTTGTGGCTGTGGCAACATTGAGGGAGTCGGCAGTGCCGCGCATAGGGATGGCGACTTGAATATCAGCTTGCGACATCCAGAGTTCACTGAGTCCAAGCTGTTCGGTTCCTACTACGATGGCAAGTGGTTGGCGCATATCTACAGAGGTAAAATTAGAGTGAGCATGGGGTGTGGCAGATAAAATTTTAATTTTATGCTCTCTTAACCATGCTAAAGCCTCTTTGCTGGTTGTCTCGACGATGGGAACAGTAAACAGCGTTCCCACGCTGGCACGGACAACATTAGGGTTGTAGATATCGGTGCACTTGTCACAGACAATGACGCCTGTGGCTCCTACAGCATCGGCGCTACGGAGGATTGTGCCGAGATTTCCCGGTTTTTCAATCGCTTCAGCTACAAGGTAGAGCGGGCATGCAGATATGGAAAGCTCATTTAGTCTGAGATGGCGCTGAGGGGCTTCGGCCAGTAGTCCATCGGGACGATCGCGGTAGGCCATTTTGGAAAAAGCCTCTTTAGAGCAGCGGAAGATGGTTGTGCCTTGCTTCTGTATCGCCGAAATAAGAGCGCCTTCATTTTCACCCAGAAAGAGTTCGGGGCAGTAATAAAGAGTTTGGATATTCCACCCAGCTTGTACGGCCCGAAATAGCTCGCGATAGCCTTCGATTAAAAATAGTTGTGTCTGATCACGTTCGGAGCGGTCTCTTAAGCGTACTACACCTTTAACACGCGGATTTTGCATGCTGGTGAGTAGGGCATCATCCGGCATGGTGCCACCATGCGTAGGTGCCGCTAGGCAGTGAAAAAGTATCCGGAAGATCACTTTCAAGAAGGAGTTCACCTGTGAGAACTTTTCCTCCCAGTCCATTGAGAGCCTGTTCAACAAGCTTTTGCATAATAATCGGAGTAAATCCTGGCGTATGGCAGGAGAGCGCTAAAAAGAGGGGTTGATCACTGAGTAAGGCTCGACATTGTGCCAGTAAAGGATTAATTTGCTCTTCGATTTTAAAGAGCTCTCCTTGAGGACCTCGTCCAAAAGTGGGAGGATCAAGAATAATGGCGTCGTAGCGTCTGCCTCGACGCTGTTCGCGCAAAAGGAATTTCATCACGTCATCAACGATCCAGCGGATAGGAGCATTCTCAAGGTGGTTTAAGGAGGCGTTTTCACGTGCCCATGTCACCATCGGCTTCGAAGCGTCCAAGTGACACACTTCGGCCCCCTCTTTGGCAGCTGCTAGAGTGGCACCCCCTGAGTAGGCAAAAAGATTGAGGATTTTAGCCTCTTTTTTTCTAAGAAGTGGACGCATCCAGCGCCAGAACATGCGCTGTTCTGGGAAGATGCCCAGATGGCCAAAGTCAGTAGGAGAGAGTTGAAATTGGATATCGTCAATAGAAACCGTCCAGGAATCTTCGAGCGTTTGAGGGGTTAGCCATTGGTTAGAGCCTTCGCGCGTAAAGGTAGCGTGAGCAGTGTCCCAGAGGCTTTGCGGTTGTTGCGGCTGCCAGACAGCTTGAGCGGCAGGGCGTATTAAGATGTGCGAGCCAAAGCGTTCCAGCTTTTGACCGTTTCCACTATCAAGTAGAGAATAGGAATAATGATCTTGTGATTTCATAAAAGTGCTAATATGATACCCTATTGAGAATAAATATTAAAGAACAGGATGAGCAGGATTGGCAGGATAATGAAAAAATTTATGTTTTCTTAATAGTTTATTAATAATTGTTTTTTACAATGGGTGCACTTTACTGTAGTTTTTACTTAGGAGATAACAATGTCAACGTTAGATAAAATAATGAATAGTAACATCGTTCAAGCTTATTATGATGGTAAGCCTGAAGGATCCTCAAATGGATTTATTCCACAATGCCAAAAGCTTGTAAAAGAACTTGGTGCTAAGGGGTTGAGTGTGTTCAATGATCAGAATAAAGACAATCGCGATTTAGTGATATCCATTGCTTTAAAGACCTTCGGTTTGGTTTGCCTCATTCCTGCTGTCATTGAGTTTGTTCCCTCAATCATTGCAGGATCAACTTTAGGTGTTATTGGTAGTATTGCGCTGGGTATTATTGGATATGATAGTGCAATCATCGGAAAGAATATTGGAGATACATCACTATGGAGTAAAATATCTGAAGTATTTCAGAGTTTTACAGGCATAACTCCAATAATCCTTTCAAAAGAAGAATTAGAACTAACTATTGCTAAAAGGAATTTATCACGAGCCGATCAAGCCGGGATTAAAATCTTCCATCGAGTAAATGGTTATTTACAAGGCACTATTATTGCAAAGCCTATAGCTGAATTCACACACTTTACGCTATTGAGAATAGATGGATATCGTTCGCTAGCTTAATTTGCAAATGGTGCTCACAAATTCTTTTTTGCTAAGCGCTAAGTCAACATATTTTTAATGCGAGGCTTCACCGCCTCGCATTAAATAACAAAGATTTCTTTTAGTTTTTTTTGAATGCGTTCTATGTCTCTTTCGGTTAGCTTTCCTAAACGTTCTAAAATCAATCTATGATCCAGAGTAAATAACTTGAATCGTATAATTGATGGATATGGAAGTCCTGTAGATTGCAAGTCTTCTATGGCTATATCTCCAGGCCAGGGATCCTGTTTAACTTTTTTTGAAGTAATCATAGCCATTACACTTACCCCAATCTTTGCATTAAACTGTTTTGCAGAAGATAGTATAAGAGCCGGACGAACTTTTGTTGTTTCTATATCTGCAAAAGGAAATGGAATTTTTACTACTTCATATTGGTCATAAGTCTTTGTAAGCGTGCTCATCTTCTTCCGATTCCCATTCATTCATGACAGTGTTAAGTGCTTTGAGATACTCTAAATCTAATGGATAGGATTTTCTAACAATTACTGTGTTATCAGGTAAAAGTTCATATAAAATCTCATCTCCACTTTCAAGATGCAGATGTTTTCTTATTTCTTTGGGGATTGTTGCTTGATATTTTGATGTAAGTTTCGAAGAAAAGCGCATTTTCGCCATTCTTCTCTTCTTTGTAACCGTTTTCATAGAATTTCTCCTCTCTAAGTAAGATTGTAATACAGTATTACTTTAGAAGCAAGTTTTTACAAAAGGAGAGAGAGTTTATGGAGGAGGGCTTCGCAGGAGGCTTGGATGATTTCTAGGCGGCTGCCTTTGAGCTGAAGCTGCCATGCTTCTGTTGTAGTGGGAGTGGAGATGGCGCACCAGACAGTGCCGACGGGTTTGTTGGGAGTTGCTCCGCTTGGTCCTGCAATGCCGGTTACTGCTAGTGCATAATCAGCGTTAAGTTTATTTTTTACACCTTCCGCCATGCTGAGGGCGACTTCTTTACTGACAGCTCCATGCTTAAGTATCAATTCTTGTGGGACATCAATAAGGATAGTTTTAGAGCTGTCTGAATAAGCGACTACTCCACCTACATAATACTTTGAGGCTCCTGGATTAGCTGTAATTAGTGCTGCAAGAGCTCCGCCGGTACAGGACTCTGCTGTAGCCAGGGTAACGCCATTTTCAGTTAATAGCTCATGGAGCTCTTTCTTCATCATTGTATCTGCAATTGATGTTTTTGAAGCTGCGGCTCATTCTTAATCCACTCTGTGCATTTTTTTCCTAAACGTATTGCTGTAGGAATAGCTTTTCCTTCTACTATAAAGGTAATGGGCAGGGAATGCTGTCTTAGCCATCTTTGGAGGGTTTTAAATAGGCTTCCATTGGGATGTGAGCCTTCATTGGTCTGTTTGACCGTATTTGTCGTCGTATCTAGATACATCTGCGGATAGGAAAACTGGATTCCCCAGCTGATGATATCTTTGCCAAATACCATGCTGCGCATCTTTTCGTCATGGGGGGAATAATTCATTGTATGATGCTGAAGCTGTATGATGGGCTGTTTTGGGCGCAAAATATACTGTTCTTGCTGTGCATCTTGGAGGTAGACGGCATCGGAGGTTTCTGTTAAGCACGCTGAAAAATATGTTCTACACTGTGTTAAATCGGGCATTTCTCCATTTTTTAGCTTCTCTACGTAGCTCTGATAAAATTCGAGAAATACTTTTTTGTGTTCTTTGAACTGTTCTTGTGTCCACAGGCTACCGCAAAGATAGAGCTGGGGCTGTTCTAAAATGGCAAAAAGCTCTTGCATTTCACTAAAATCTAACAGGGCTTGTTGTGCCATCCACTTCGAAGCCTGCAGCTGTGGTGATGCATGGGCAGAACTAACTGGGGGTATGTTTTGCATGTGTTTGGTTGGTTTTTAAGGCATTCAGGCAGAGTAGGAGGACTCCAATGCTGATTGCTGCATCTGCAACGTTAAAAACAGCAAAGGGATGGCCCCAAAAGGTAAAGAGAAACATGTCGACGACATGTCCGTAAATAAAATAATCTAAGATGTTTCCTATAGCTCCTATAGCAATGAGCATTAGGGGCAGTGTACGCCCAATAATGTGATTGTAGAAGAGTATATAGGCTAGTAGGCCGATGACCGCAATCATTCGTATAATAAGAAGGGTGTTTTGCCACGAGGAGAGCATTCCCCAGGCTGCTCCAGTATTAGCGGTATAGGTAATAGAGAGGTCTATGCCAAAAAAATGGCGGAAAACGGGGTATTCTTCAAAAGAAAAGAGGCTTTCTTTAAAGGAAGAATAGACAGCGTATTTAGTCCAAATATCTAAGGATAAGAGGGATACAGCCAAAAGACAGAGGGCAGTTATAAACAAATATTTAGATTTCAAAGCTGCCCTTTTTCCATCTGTTCTTGGACTTTCACTGTCACACATGCATAAGGTATTGCATAGAGCCGAGGTGCAGGAATCTCTTCTCCTGAAACATCGCAAATGCCGTAGGTATTCTCATCAATCTTCTGCAAGGCGCGATTAATCTGCTTCAAGGTATTGAATTCTTTACTTGTCAACTCTAGGTTGATAGTACGGTCAAAGTCATCAGTCCCTTGATCTGCTTGGTGCTGCGAATACCCTGTTGCTTCATCAGGGGTTTTGACTTCAGCAGCGGAGCCTTGCAGGGTTTTGGTTAGTTGAGCGCGCATCGCGAGCAATTTCTTTTTAAACTCGGCAATTTCGCTTTTTTTAAGTGGCATACTCTCTCCTAAAGTCCATCATTTCTTGGTAAAGAACTTATTTAATTTTAACTCTAATTACTTTTTATTACAAATGAGTCTACTTTCTCATCTTTTGCCTGCAGAGAAGACATCAGGTTTTGCAGCTCATCGAGCTTTTTAAATCTCCTATAAACACAGGCAAACCGTATATAAGCTACGGGGTCTAGCTCCTGGAGATGGCGCATGACAATATCTCCTAACTCGGTAGTAGTTATCGTTTTTACAGTACTCTCCATTAGCTCAGCCGTGATGGCCGTAGTGAGCTCTGTGACTTGGCCATTGCTAACAGTAGTATGACGGCAAGCAGCAGCGATACCATTGAGCAATTTTTGCTTCTGAAAGTCTTCGTAGCGTCCATCTCGTTTATGTACTTGCAAGGCTAATTCTACAGTTTCAAATGTTGTAAAGCGTCTGGCGCATTTCTGACATTCTCGTCGGCGGCGAATAGCATTATGTTCTGCTGCTTCGCGAGAATCAGTTACCTTGAGTTCGTCATGTTCACAGTATGGGCAGCGCATAATGAATTAGCAAGTGTTATCATATAAATAAAGCGCTAAAATGACTGAAAATAGAGTTTTTTGTCACGAATAAAATGTGATATTTTATTGAATTGTGAATTTTTAGTGAGTCTGGTATGTTTTGCTGAGTTTTAAGTGGATATAAAAATAGTATGACATATCCAAATTCTAAGTATGCACCTATAGGTCAAAATCTATGGCCTAATCAACTAGTTCCTCAATGGAATCTTAATTTTGCCTTAAGTCAGTGGGTAGTAGAGGGTTTTTCAAAAAATCCTTACAGTAATTTACTATGTTTAGATTATAAAGACTTAATGTGTTTGCAAGCAGAGATATTCAAATCTTTTATTTATCATGTTCCTCCCTATTCTAATCTAAATTTACAAGATTTATATCGGCTTATTTTGAAAAAAGTTAAAAAAGTTAACGAAATTTATATTTGTGGAAATGAGTTATTTCGCTTTTTAGGATATGAGTATTGTCGACGAGTTTTTAAATCGATAGGGTTTACTAGATATTTTGATTATAATGAGTATGTTTCTATAGTTAATAATCGAACATCTCATAAGCAAATTATTATTGAAGTATCTTTCGATAAAGGAGGATGTTTACCTCAATTGCAGAACAGTTTACCAGAACTGCAGCCTTGGAGTCTTTGTCTTAAGCCCCCTTCATTAAAGACTCAAGTCATTGACAGAGACCATAATGCTCATTCAATTCGAGAAATTATCATTGCAAAAGAGGGATTTTTGTCGGAGTATGGTATGCAGGCCCTTTACTTGCCTATCTCCTCTTTTTTCAATAAAGCGCACACGTGGTTGCAGCCTCTCTCTTTGAGTAGAGAGGTGAGTGCAGTGGGTTTAATGTTAGATTATCTACTGGGAAGTCAGAAAAAAGTATCCTCTAAAAGAGTTTATCAAGAAGAAATCATTGAAAGAGATTCAACGGATACTTTGCATTATTTTGAGGAGGTGATTGAAGGAAAGCAGGAGTTTGACCCTAAAAAGCCATTGTGTAGTCGATTTTGCAGCGATCAGTATGTTCATGATATATTTGATCATTTTCATAAGCTACTTAACGTGAGCTCTTCTAAGGCTATCGCTTTTGCAATGCAGGCATGTGCAAGTTTATTAGAAATTCGTCCAGAAGAATCCGAAAGGATTAACAAAACATGGAACTTTATCAAGGAATATATATCGCAAAACTGCAGGTCGTTACAATATAAAGTTACTTTTTTATTTTGTGATTTATCTTTTTTGGAAATAATTGCAATTTTTTCTATCTATAAAAGAGGTTTAGGTAGTACTCAACGATTAGTAAAAGTAATAGATGATCTAACAGACAGTTATTATCTAACTATTGGAAATATGTCTTGGGAGAGTTGTTTAGATCAATTATTTCATAGAAAAGAACGCTATTCTCGGATACTTCCTGCTTTTAAATTAATTTTTGATCTTAACCCTGAAGTCTCTTTTAATGCTATTCCAGATAATGAACTTATTCAATTTTTGACTTGGCATAATGCCAATACGCCAGATGTAGAGAATGAGTTTTTCTATACTATGGCACAGACATTAGTTCCTAGAATTATTTATCAAATTGAAAACAATCCCAATAAACTCATCGATCCTGAGTTTAATCCAATTTTGTCTGTTTTGATTAGCATGCTAAGACCAGATCAAGCGTTAGAATTTTTTATCGACCTCCTAAGGTTTAAATGGGATGATCTCGAAGAGTCTTATCAAGTAGCGCAGAGATTAGTGGTAGGAAAAGTTAAATATCTCAAGTCGCATGAATTGGAAGAGTTTGGGTTTAATTTACATAATGCATGGAGAACCAATCAAGAGCTATCCAAGAAGAGGAAATATTTTAATCTATCTAAATCGATTATCCAAGCTCTATCTAACCTACCCGGACATGCAGAATGTTATTTAGGTCAGATCGAAGAGAGGGAGAGGAAGTTATATCATCTATCAAAAATCAATCATCTTCCTATACTATTTTTAGACCTTAGGCCTAGTGAAACAGGTAATCCATTTATCCTTGAATCTAGAGATCTTGTTACTAGGAATGTAAATGAAGAAGACTGGCCTCGTCAGATTATTCCCGAAACGTTAGTAAAGATATGGGAAAAAATCGAAAGGAAGCAGGATAAGTCAAATGGATTTTTAGCAATGGTATTTGATACTATTACTAGAGTGCCTGATTTGCAGGTGATTATTACCAAACTTTATAGATTCAAAAAATTTCTTAAAGAAGATTCAGACGTAACGTTTTTAGGCATAGTGGTAAAGCTAGACCGTGTGTTTAACATCTATCAAGCTATTACTGAATATCTTAAGCTTGATAGAAAGAATTACGATCTATTTCTCTTTTTTCAGAGGTTTATCTCTATTTTTAAACAAACACTTAAACTTGAATTTGAGGTGGAATTGTGTGTAAATAAGGGTTGTCATTTTTTTCTTACACATTATAAAAAATTGATCATGACTATTCCAGATGCAGACTTTTTGCTTTTTTGGAAAGAAATAGAGAAATTCAATATTCTTCTTATAGAAGTCTCTGAAAAAGAAAAAATGAACTTCATTGAACAATGGCTTTTGGAAGTTACTCCATTACTTTTTGAGCGCGTTATCGATCGTTTCAATGATCAATTGCGTATATGGATTGAATATTTAATAAAGTATAAACTTTTTAAAGAAGTTCTTCCGTTTTTAGAACCTCGTATCATGCCTTCTCTATTAGCGTTTATTAGTACAGAGAAAAATAGAATTCGCAAGGCCTGTCTTCATGATTTGATTAGTTTTCTTCACGCTAAGATGAGTGATAATGCCTATTTAGGTGTCATTATAAACAATTCTGATAAAATTGTAGGTAATCCTGTAGAGAATGCTGAAAAAATACCTAAGCTTTTAAATAAAGCCGAACTGAGTATTTGGAGTAAAGCTTTTCTGGCTGGTTTTATTGATTTTGATGAATGGAATAAGAGGGTTCCAGATTTATTTAAGAGATGTTGTGACAGTAAAAATGTAGATGATTTGATTGAGTTTTTCCAACTTGCGTGGAATAAGACAGATAAACTTAAAAATGTCCTTGAAGGGTTAGCAGGTCAATTGCAAAAGAATTATTTTAAGAGTAAGGATTTATCGGATAAAGAGCTTAGTCTAAGTCTCAGTTTGTTAGATTATAATTCAAATAATTTACATATGTTTACAAAAAAGATCATAAAATTAGTTTTAGACAGTAACAAGCAGTTATTAATTGTGAAATTATTTAATTTACTTAATCAAAATAAAATAGTCATATTACCAAAACTTAAGAAAGAGTGGTTTTTACATTGGGGTGAAGTAATTAAGCAACACTTTTCTTTTCTCATAAATGAGACTATTGCCTGTTTACAAGAATTTAATTGGTCAAGCGATTTCAATAATAGCCTACATCAGATTCCCAACTGTATCCAAGCATTTGAGAATTGTTTTGAGAAGCTACTTGTTCTAAAAGACGACAAAGACTGTGTTACTATTTGGAAATACTTTATTAAAGTTTATACTTCTAAAAAAGTAGTTCTAAAAACTTCTATTATTAACAAAGCATATACCTTTGTGCTTAAAAATTCTGCTTTGATCATAAACTCTGAACCAGAATTTTTATTAGCTTTTCTGATGTGGTTTTTGATTGAGAAAGAACCAGAAGTTTTAACACGTAAATTGATTCAGTTAGTCAAGGCCCTAAAAGACAACAGTCGTTTTGATTATATCTTTGGACGTCTTGGAAATTATTTTAAGACGAGTTTTGAAAGTCATTATCATTTATGGGACCTAAAAGAACTGAAATTTTTTGATCAGCTTCCTAATTCAGAAGATCCATTAGCGCGTAAACAGTTTTGGGAACTCATTCTATTGGCCTTTAAAAATAAAAGTAAAGGTTCATTGACTAAATTGGAATTATTTAACTTTATTAAAATTTTCATTTCGAATACACAGTATAGTCTTTTAATAGACCTTTTACCTAGAACAGAAACAGATTTCGATTTTAATCATGATATTAAAAAGCAAATTAATGAAATAATATTGTCAAAAATATTTTTGTGCTTCGGAAGGGATGGTTTTAATTTTCAGATGGATGAACTGAAACAGGTATATAAGCAAACTAAATTGATTATTAAAGATTTAAAAAGTAATGAACTTTTACAAGATCCGCATAAAGAATTTTTCATCAACGTGGGATCATTTTCAATTATTTTATCGGACTCTCTCATTGAAGATATATGGGATATCGGTATCGATCTTCATCTCTTTTATTTAAAATATTCCATTAGATTGATTAAATTTTCTTCTGATGCTTTTGATTTATTGCAAACCCATTTGATCAAACTTCACGGAAGTATACGTTCTTCACCTCATCATTTAGACATAGCAACACAAACATTTTCTCAGTTAAGAATGAAGATACTGTTAACCGATCAACAGATTGAATTTATATTTGAAGAGATGTGTTTCATTTTGGAAAATATAGAGCTTCTTGGAGGAATTTCTTATCAAAATTTCATTAAAGAATGTAGGAGTTTTTATGAAACGTTTTTATGTTCTGATATCGACAAGAGCAGAAAAAATATAAAGAAGGAGGCCTTTTATAATTTTTGTCTTCATCTTAGATTGCCCTTTTTCAGAAACAAAAAAGAGGATCACGAACTTCAATTAGAGCTTTTACATTCTTATGGAAAACGATTAAGACAATCATCAATGGCTCATTGTTTGGATGAACATGGACTAAAATATGCATTCTATTGCTATGCTAAATACTGTAAATTGATCCCTACTTATCTGGATTTAATTTTGTCTAAACCAAGTCATCAGATCCATCAAGAAGAGTTTTTCTGGCAAATTCGGAAATTTATTAAGGAATTAGATAAAAGTCTATGGCTTAAGCCATCCAACAACAATCGTCCTGTAATTTTGTTTGCGTTGCTTTCTGTGGTAAGAATAAAAGATAGATCAAATGAAAATTATTTAGCTGTTATACAACACAGTGTTGAACTTTTGAACATGCTCATTACTGGATTAAAATCTATAAGCGAAATCCCTTCTGACTCTTGGGATTCAATTAAAAATAAAATGAATACGATTATTCTTTTCGTCTTAGAGAATCTGCCTTCAGAGCAGACTAGTATTTTTGTACCAAGTTGTTTAAATTGGATCGTACTATTAGATGCTCGAAAAATGAGGGAAGAAAAGGCCATGATCATCGCTTTAGGGAACGATATAAATAATCATGTAGAAAAGTGGAACCTAGACAAATTCTGTCCAATAATACTTCTTATTAATTCTTATCTGAACCGTGCCATAATGGAATTGAAATGGTATGATGAAATAGAAAAAGAATTAGAGAAAACGGATAGTTATTTTACCGAAAGCGATGAAGAGTTGTGAAATGACCCTTTTTAACGACCCAACACTGTTAGAAAATATTGAAGAGCTGCTAGTTCATTGTGGAGGCCATCCTGGGACATTAGAGGATGAGCTGATATCACAGATGATCCTGAACAGTTTAAAGCTGTTAAAAGGAGAGCATGATACAGGGCAGATTAAGTTGATGAACCGTGCCCTCAAAGAGATGCGGTACGCATTTCGTATTTTTAATGGTTATCCTGCGGTGAGAAAAGTCAGCATTTTCGGTTCTGCGCGTACTCCTGTAGACCATGCGGACTATGTTACAGCTCGGGAATTTAGTGCTGCCATTGCGGAGAAGGGGTGGATGTGCATTACAGGTGGTGCTCATGGAATAATGAGAGCAGGATTAGAGGGACAGAGCAGCCATGCCCGCTTTGGATTGTCTATCCGTTTGCCTTTTGAGAATAGTGTGAACGATCTCTTAGAGGGCGATACTAAAGCGATTATTTTTCGCTATTTCTTTACCCGCAAATTAATGTTTATGAGTCATTCTGATGCGATTGTGGTGTTTCCTGGAGGCGTAGGGACAATGGATGAGCTTTTTGAGGCTTTGACATTGATGCAGACGGGAAAGGGAGAGATTGTTCCTGTAGTGTTGCTAGAAGGTACTGGAGGGGATTATTGGAAGCATTGGCAGAACTTTATTCAGGAGACGATGTTGTCGAAGAAGATGATCGATGAGGCAGACCTGAATTTTTATTATCGGGCTTTGGACGTATCTAGTGCAATTATCCATTTGGAGACATTTTATAAGAAGTATCATTCAAGCAGATATGTGGGAGATAATTTAGTGATACGCTTGCAAGAGCCTTTGCAAGAAGAACAAGTTAATCTTTTAAATGAAAAATTTTCTCAGATTATTGCCAGTGGACAAATAACCCAGTGTCCAGCGTTGCCTGAAGAGACAGAGTATATGGGCTTACCGAGGCTGGTGTTTCGGTTTGTGCGGCGTCGCTTTGGGTTACTGAGAGCATTAATTGATCAAATTAATGCTATTTAATGCAGAATTAAACGCAAAGGCGCAAAGTCGCAAAGAAAACAAATAAATAAATTTCTTTGCGACTTTGCGCCTTTGCGTTTAATTATTGCTGTATAAACGCTATCACGACTTGCATGAATTTTTCGAGGAAGTCGTTGAGTGTGAGTGTCCCGATTTTCCATTGGTTTTCTTCGGAATAAGTAACCGTAGTTTTTAGGTCAGAGCTCTCTTTGTTGGGATCATCGGAGATGCCTTGGAGAAAAGCTAGGGTGCTTTTTACACTTGCTGGGTTGATGATGGGAAGCGGAGGAGTAGTTTTGTCATCGACTTGGATTTTGTTATAGACAGCAATGACTCTGTTGGCATAGGCAGAGAGCTGTTCAATGAGCTGTTTATAGTTTACTATTTTAAGAGTGCCGTTAAATGTGGGGTGTTGCATACCATCAGTTGTCTGTGCTTCACCGCTGAGTGATAGCTGATAAGGTGGAACGTCATATTCGACAGTGTTGACGGTAAGATGAGCTTTGTTGACATGTTGATTTTCAACATCAGCAGTACCGATAATATCCCATTTTGAATCTAGCTTGTGGATAGTTTCAAGCGAAGGAACTAAGCCTATAATATCATCTTGATGAGCGATGATTTTCTTATATAGCTCTTCGTTGTTGTTGAGGATATCTTTTTTGAATTCGGGATCTTTTAGTTGAGCTGCTAGCTGTTTTTTGATTAGGGTTTCATATTTTTCGGTTAAGACGGAATTGTCATTGAGTTTAAATATTCCTGTCCATTTGGTCTGTTCTTGTTTTAAAGAGAGTATAAAATTGTTCCATTTAGAACTTCCAATGTCAGATTGAAAGTTGAGGTGGTTCAGTTTGATGCAGAGTTCTGCGTCGCGTGGGGCATAGGGGGCTTTTTCGATAGAAGCCCAGAGGGCGGGATCTGGATAGCAGATACTTCCATCAAAATCAAAGTTCATAGTGCCGAGGTCGGCGATCTCTGTGGAGTTAACGGGAGGACCTTGGATAGTTAAATCTTTTTGAGAAAGGGAGAAGGGATATTCTAGTTGATCTTTGCCGTAGGAGCGTTTTGAGACAGAAAATTCGAAAGGTCCGCCCTTTACATCGACAGGCTCTTTTTCATCGGCTTCATTTAAAAAAGAGAATTGATTGAGATTATTTTTGAGTGAGACAAAGGAAATTTGAGAACTATCGATGATGTTCTCATCTGAGGAGAAGAGGATGAAATTCAGGATTTGGAAGTGGGTGATGTTATGGTCGGAGAGGGTTAAAGTAGATTCACCATTCCAAGATAGCTTGGGAATAGATTTTTCATTTTTAGAATGGGGAAAAAAGCGGGTTTTAGTGTCGCCTTGAAGAGATATAATGCGTTCTTTGCTCCATAGAGGTACGGAGAGAGAGAGCGATCCTTCCGTTTTTAGATCGAGTTCTTTAGAGGAGAAGTGAGGATTTTCAATGCGTAGATTAATATGAGTGGGAAAGCCATCTTTGGTGATTTTGTCGTAGGTGAATTGTCTAGAGTTATGTTCGTTTTGCCAGCTAGCTAAATATTTTTTGAAATCTTCTTCTGCTTGGTTAGCGATCACATACCAGTAAGCAGAATAGCCAGCGATGGCTGCGATGAAGACTATGACGAGAATATTAACTATTTTTTTCATGATTCCTCTATTTATTCTTTGATGCCGACACCGCGTTCAAGAAGGTATACGTTGACTAGAGCCAGCAGAGTTGCTAACAGTATTAAAATGACAATACCGGTAAGGATGTCTATATCTGTGATCCCATAAAATCCATACCTAAACCCACTCATCATATATAATATGGGATTTAATCGTGAAATACTATTCCACGGAGCTGGGAGGAAGTCGATGGTGTAAAAGACTCCTCCTAAATAGGTTAGTGGGACTAGGACAAAGGAAGAAAACATAGTGATATCATCAAATTTTCGGGCGAAAATAGCGTTAAACATTCCTCCTAAAGAAAATACTAAAGACGAGACGATCAGGTAGAAGATGACGATTGTGATATCGTAGAAATGAGGTGTCCAGAAAAAAAGTGCTGTACATAACACCATGACTCCTGCGATGAGGCCTCTAAAAATCCCACCACAAATGTATCCTGCCATAATGACTTTCATGGTCATGGGTGAGACGAGTAGTTCTTCGATCTCCCTTTGAAATTTGGCGCTATAAAAAGAGTAGACCACATTTGCAAAAGCGCTATTGATGACGGTCATCATGATTAGTCCAGGTACAATGAAGTCTAAATAGGGTACTCCTAAAATGGGTCCGATGCGTGCCCCCATAAAGTCGCCAAAGATGATAAAGTAGAGAATAACGGTGATTAAGGGCGGCAAAAGAGTTTGTGGCCATAGCCTAAGGATGCGTACAATCTCTTTTCGCAATATGGTGTAGAAAGCAATAAGAAGTTTTTTACGATTCATCTTCAAATGTGGTATTAAGGTTTAAAAATAGCTGCTCTAACCGATTTCTCTTAGGTCGTATGTCTTTGACAGATATGCCTGCGTTATGCATTGCGGCTACAAAATGAGTAAGAGTGTCTTGACTTTCTAAAATAACTTCCAAAGACCCATCGTTGAGCAGGGTCATTTCGTAGCCTTTCACATTTTCTATTCCATCAGCATGCGATAATTTAGCAATATAGGACTGCTTCTCTAAGGAATGGATAAGGTTATCCACCGAATCGTATTTGAGGATCTGTCCTTTATGAATCATGGCTGCATTGTGGCATAACTGCTCGATCTCTTCCAAGTTATGGCTAGTGAGTAAGATGGTTGTCCCTTCACTGTTGAGCTGATTTAGGTAGTCCCAGGTGCTGTGGCGCATGCCGACATCTACGCCTACTGTAGGTTCATCCAGAAGCAATAATGGAGGTTGATGGACTAATGCGCGTGCAATCATTAAGCGGCGCTTCATCCCTCCTGAAAGGCTTCGAATCTCTGCTCGGCGTCTTTCCCATAATCCTACTTTATGGAGGAGAAAATTCGCTCTTTCTTTGGCCTGGCTGCGGGGGATTCCATAATAACCCGCCTGATTGATGAGTGTATTTTCAATGATCTCAAAAATGTTGAAATTAAACTCCTGTGGAGTCACTCCAATATACTGTCGGGCTGATTCAGGGGCTTCATCGATCGAAGTTCCGAACACCTCTACTGTTCCGCTGGTTTTGCGGACAAGCCCTGTCAATATACCTATTAAGGTGCTCTTACCGGCTCCATTGGCTCCTATCAACCCAAAAAAATCGCCCTGGTTAATAGTAAAGTCAACATCTTTGAGCGCAACGGTGCCGTTGCGGTAAACTTTATTGAGCTTCTTGATATTAATAGCTTGCATAGAAAAATACGTGAGGCCTGTTAAAGCCTCACGCTGGGATGCCATTTAAGGGCTTGGTATTATTTCAACAGCCTGGAAATGTAATCCTGTGACTGTTGTATCAGTTTGTAATTCGATAAATCCTGCTCCAGTGCTGAAAATAAAGGTTGGCGAAGCTGGTGCAGAAGGTGCCACGGGTGTCACATTTAACGTTGGGCTGATGAGATCAGCAAAAGTAATCGTGACTCGTAACGGATTATCATTGGTTTGGACATAGGTATATCCAAGCCCTTCTCCAGAAGATACCGTTGTATCTATAATTCCTTGCACGTAGCGCAACTCGGCTGCGCCCACTGGCAAGAGAATATTGGATATACCGGATCCTTTAGGTCCTTGGGGTCCTGTTGCGCCAGGTGTTCCAGGTGCTCCAGTAGCGCCGGGTGTTCCAGGTATTCCAGGTACTCCTATATCACCTTGTGGGCCAGGAGCGCCAATATCACCTGTATCTCCTTTTGGTCCGATTGCTCCTGTTGGTCCTACATCACCTTGTAGGCCGGGAGCGCCAATGTCACCTGTATCTCCTTTCGGTCCGGTCGCTCCTGTTGGTCCTACATCACCTTGTGAGCCTGTAGCTCCTTGAGCGCCATTTGGTCCAGTTGGGCCGACTTCACCTTGTAGACCTACAGGTCCTTGATCTCCTTCAGCTCCTATTTCTCCTTTTTCTCCCACTGGTCCAGTAGGGCCAGTATCACCTTGTGGGCCTATAGCTCCTTGGGCGCCATCAACGCCTGGGACGCCTGCAGCTCCTTGAGGTCCTGGGAGGCCTTTACTTCCTTGGGGGCCTATAGGGCCTGTGGGACCTTCGGCTCCTTCAAAGCCTTGAGGACCTTGAAAGCCTTGAATACCTTGAGGACCTTCCGGACCTTGAGGGCCTTGAAGACCTTGCATTCCTTGGGCACCGTTTGGACCTCTGGGTCCAACAGGACCTGTGGGACCGGTGGGTCCGGGGATTTGCACTTCAGCAATGTAGGCTTTAATTCCTGGAGATGAAGCATTTCCATCATATAGGGTAGCTTCACGGAAAGAGTCACCGAGTCTGATGATATCTTTTTTAGTGCTAGGGACTACGGCATCGAGAGTATTGAAACTCAAGAATGAGATGCCGATAAATATAAAAAGATAGAGACGTTGGATTAAATATGTTTGCATAGCAATCCTTAGGATGAGCTCTGTTGAGCTGTTTCAATTTCGAGTGTCAAGTTATATTTTTATTCTTTTTGAGGCAAGACCGCCGGAGTTTTAGCTCCGGCGGTCAAAATTTAAAAGGATACGATTAAAGATCCGTTTACCAAGATGGGTTCAACAGAGCTATTAGCTTGTTGAGCCTCGTTGGTAGAGGACCGCCTTAGGACGACCAGATGAGGTTCTTGGATCTGATGTGTTGTCAGATCGTCGAGGCCCTCTTCGTTGAGGTCGTTGAAGGCTAACGCAGAATTGTCAAGGTTCACTGTGTTCTCCATCCACCCAAAAGGGTGGTAGAAAGGCCATAGAACCTTAAAGGCTTATGATTAGAGCGAGGCTCCTGGTTAAGCTGTTATTTTTTAGTATCATCATTAACATACTCCAGAAAAACACTATTAATCAGAAAGCCCAAGAGATTCTCTCGGCATTTCTATCATTTTTTTCGTTCAAATGAATGAACGCTTTAATTCCAATTTATAATCTTCGTGTACACCCCAAAATGCGTGGTTTCGAGCGGATAACGGCTAGTGTCACCTCCTTTTTGGCTCTGGCGTCCCACTAGTATCAGGGCGAGGAGGGCGTGTAAAAACACGTCTCCTGTTTAATGCATTAACAGTTTATCTAAAAAAAATCAATCCGTCAAACTTTAGTATCTAAAATAACTTCGAGGTAGGGCGGGAATTTTCCTGTGGCGTCGCGACGTAAAGAGAGTTTAAAAGGGATGGTGACATTACCGATGAGCTTTTCATGCATGAGCTCTTCCCAAACTTTTTTCTTTAAGTCATCATTGACGGGTTCGTGCTCATATTTTTTTAGTAGGTTTTTGATATAGGTCTGCTCTTCCTGGCGGATGACATGCTGACCATAAAAAGGGTGAGATTCTTCTTCAGCGTCGGAGGACATTGCGTTTTCCTTCTATTTTTGGTAAATTGTTTATGCAACCTTAAGGATTTTACTATGTCTGAAGCTACACATATAGATACGCAATTTAAAGAAAAATTTCTTTTAATAAAACCGTGGATGAGCGACATGCTCAATCTAATAAAAAAGGATTTACGCCAAGAGCACCTTTCCCAAGATAGAGAATTTTTTAATTTTTACTTTCGCGGAAAGACTTTGAATAAGTTAACAACTGAAGAGTTGGCGAATGCTTACATGCATGCGATTCAGCACAATGAGCGCAGTGAAGAGATTGGCGAATTTATTTTTCATCGCTGGTTATTAAAAAATTCCGATATCTATCACTTTTTTGAAAAAGAGCTATCAAAGCTTAGCGAGGACTATACTTCTATAAAGAGCATCTCAAGAGATGTCAGTATAGGGATAAAAGATCGCGCAGCTGAGAAATTTGGTGTAGAGGATGTCTATATCTTCTGTTTATTCAATGGAGTAGCTTTTGATCCAGAACTGATGGAAGAATTACGCGCAGAAGCAATAAAGACTCAAAATGAGAATAAAGAGCGTTTAGTGGAGCAAAAAGCTACACAAGATCTTGAGAGCAAATTCCGCGAGTATGAAACTCAGATTTCCCGCTTGACAGACCGCTATGAGAGTCGTCTTGCAGGGCTCGAGCATAAGTATGATAAGGATGTGACAGCCCTCAAAAAGCAGGTCGCTCACCTACAACGCCAGCTACAAGCGAAGTCATGAAGGAATTTCCCTTTGCACTACACCCATCGAACGATGATGAACGCTTTATGCATGCCGCTCTAAAAGAGGCTTGGAAAGCATTTCAAAATGATGAAGTGCCTGTAGGAGCTGTTGTAGTCATAGAGGGAAGAATCGTTTCCAAAGGGTCGAATCAGGTCGAGATGCTGCAGGATGCTACCGCGCATGCAGAGATGCTCGCGTTAACATCTGCAGCAGCTGGGCTGCACAATTGGAGACTTCAGGGAGCAACGCTCTATTCTACTCTTGAGCCTTGCAGTATGTGTGCAGGAGCGGCTATTTTATCGCGCGTAGAGCGTATCGTCTGGGGAGCGCCAGATGTTAGGCATGGAGCGAATGGGAGCTGGGTAGATCTCTTTGCTCTTCAGCATGAGATTCATCAAGTAAAAATTTCAGGTGGCATCTATGCAGAAGAATGCGGCCAGCTCATGCGAAGGTTCTTTAAAAAGCGACGAGAAGAGGGGGCGAATGAGGCAGGAACTGAAAACTCTGGATGAGCTGATAGAACATCAGCAGAAGGTGCTTTTGTCGGCAGGGCTAAAGTTTGTCCCTAATTTGACGATGGACGATATCTTGCAGCCGAATGATTATCCTGAGTTAGAGGAAAATCCCTATTTTAGATATGAGGAGGGTATTTTAGCAGGGCTATTGACCGCTAGGACAGCTCTATATGCTGCGTTGAGGGAACGAGAGCTACAACAGTAAGTTTTTTTGAAACATTGCAGCGAGGACGCAAAGACAAAGGACAAAGACCTTCAGGACAATTAGGACCTTGAGGACAAGGACGATGAAGATTTTGAGGCAACAACATTAGATCAATAGTCCTTGTCCTTAAGGTCTTAATTGTCCTTAAGGTCTTTGTCCCCTGTCTTTACGTCTTTGTCCTTTCTAGGACAGCTCTATATGCTGCGTTGAGGGAACAAAAGTTACAGTAAGTTTTTCTTTGAATAGTTCTAGAGTTTTTTCAAGTTGATTTTCTAAGATTTCCAGAAGATTCGCGGTTTCATAGAAACGTTGACGGCGCATCAGAGGTAGCCCTCTCAGCCGCTGTTGCTCACGATAGGCAGTACTGAGAGCTTTTTCGATATTTTCTTCAGCTTCGTGATAATAGAGACGGTGCAAATTTTTTAAGGGATGTTTGAGCGAGGTACCCTCGAGAGATCTCCAACATTTGAGAAGTCGCTCTTTTGTTCTTTTTTCCATGGAGATCACTTGTTCATTGAAGGGATTAAGCTTAACGGCTAACGTTAAAGCCCACAGGCTGAGACTTCCAGAAATAGAGCCGAAGATTGTTTTCATGACAAAAGACGACAGGATGAAAAGAGAAAAGGTGAGGTAGAGTTTCGAGTGGATGATTAACAGGGTAAGTGCTGCAAAAAAGAGGGAAAATAGGACAAATACTGATTTATATATAATGGCCTTTCGTTTGGCTTGTGTCCAGAGAAGTACGCCATTAGAAAGGGCATGAGTAAAGGATAATATTTGGAAAAAACGGGTATGCGGTTCTCTTGGAGTTTGAGATAGTAATGTATCAGTTGCTAGATAGTATGATTTTTGTTTCATAAAAGTAATTATAGCATATTAATTTTTTTAAAATCAACTAAAATTAAAAGTCTGAGGGGAGTGGACATTTATGGACTAAAATGGACATCTATGGACAACCATGGACAATGTCTATTGCTGTCCATCCGCTTAATTATGCGTCGTTAGACCAGGTAAGCAGTTCTTGGATTTTGTCAAGTGGCAAACCGCATAAATCAGGATTAGAAAGAAATTCTTTAGCACCATCTTCAGTATAATCTACTACCGATTCGAATCCTCCGTCGGGACTAGATCCATCTTTATTTCGCTGTTTATCATTTTTGTAAATAGTATAGGTGTTGTCATCGTTTTTATGGACAACAACGACCTTTACGCTTAGGGGATACTGATTTAAACTGTCAGTTCTAATGCGACCTTTTGAAACCATAATGCATCTTTTAAGGGACTCATTTCCATTACTTAAAGTTTCAACTGATGAGAGCTTTTCTGTGTCGCCAGCTGCAAGTTCAATGTATGCACAGCTTTTTTCAGGAAACTGAGGAAATCTAGATAAACAATCATTGCAAAGATCATCTAACTCAGGTTTAGCATAAGTTTTTGTTGAAGCGGGAAGCAATGAGACTAGTGGAGTCACTAGGGTTTCTAACATTTGAAGCCATAGAGATCTCTTTTCAATGAGAAAAACAGGTTCATTTAGGATCTTTAAGTTAGTTATAGCGTCTAATGTCGAACCATAATAAACATTCTTAAGTTCTGCTAAGGATGGATGAGTATTTGCACTAGAAGAAGAGGGAGTGTTTTTATAATTTCGACTGTGTTCAATACATTGTTTATCATAATTGTTTTCAGCAATGCGTTGAAAAACTTCGACTTTTACATTTAAATCAAAATTGGATAAAAATTTCTCTGGTATAATTTTTTGATAAAAATAATTTTCTAATTTATTTAACTTAGTATTAAACTGCTCTGATGGGCTATCTTTGTATTGTGTGAAATCAGGCATGAAGCGGAGAGTTACAGTATCATGTTTAATTTCAATGTAAAGATTTATATAGCTATTTTGTCTAATATTAGAAAAGTTATAGCTTCGTAGTTCTTGGCAAGTTTTATAGAACGCAAATCTTGCTTTATCTTGGGTTGTTTGTATTTTTGCATAAAATAGAAGTGTGAGAAAGGGATAAGCAGCTGCAGCCTTAATGTAGGTGAATGTATTTCGCCAATTAAAAGCTGTTAACTTGGCATATTCATTATAAGCACTTACAAGTGGATTTGTTACATACGAAATTTGATTTAATTCAACTCCACAAAAACGACTCTGATCTACTGACATAATAATCCCCCATTAAAGAAGATAATAATAATTAAAAAGGGAATTAATTACTAGATTTATGACGTTTTTTTATAGAAATTTCTTGAAGTCGTTTTCTCTCGCTCCATGAAAGGGACTCTTCACCAAACTTGGCGATCTTCGTTAGCATGGTATCGACAAAGAGGTCGTCATCCATCATCGGTTCACCCGTACGTAGGTCGTAAATCTTAGTGGCTGTATCTTGCTTCTTTAGATGAATGAGGCGATTGAATCGATAAAGAAGGCGGTCGAAGGGATGGAGGAATTCAAAGGGGGCTGAGAGTTGCCATCGGACTGTACCGCATAGGTAAGCGCTAAGGACAGCAATGAAATAGAGTATGAATGAGGAGAGGTCGAGATGGGAGAGTGTAATCAAAAGAAGTGCAGCTGTGACGCAGACGAATAACCACTTTACTTTGATGGGGATTAAAAAGAAGAGTAATACTTCATGGTCTGGTCCTAGCATAGCCCACAAGGTGAAAATTGCTAATAAGCTAGCCCAAGGACCTACTAATATGTAGTTATAAGGGGTAGCAACTAGGGATAATAATCCTGCAATAGCTCCAGAAATAATATAAAAATAGACAAAGTTTGCAGTACCTAATCGTTCGCAGATTTGGGCTCCAACAATCCAAAGAATGTACATATTAAAGCCGAGTGTAATCAAAAAGGAGAGGGTGATCCCTCCTGACCAGATGTCATGGACAAAGAGATAGGTGACAGGCTGCCACAAAAAAATCTGGTGTAGGCCCTCTCGGGATAGGCCAAAAAGATATTCAAGTCCGGGAAAATGATAAAAATAGATATAGACAGGATCTACTAAAGCGGTGATTAAGGAGACAGTTAACGTCAAAAAAATCAACCATTTTAAGCCCTTTGGAGTTTCTAGCGGGCCAAAGTTATAAGGCATTGTATAAGTCATGGACTATCTATAACAAAAGTTGTTATATACCGTATAGGTAGAAAGAGGTCTTTAATGAGCACGCTATCTGCACTTACTTTGCCTTTAGAAGTCTCTCTTTATCAAGATTATGAATATCCGATGGTATCGGTTATTTTGTTGACATGGAATAGTGCGCAATCTTTGCATCAGACGCTTGACAGTATTCTTTCGCAGGATTACCCCCTTTATGAGCTAATTGTTGTGGATGCTGGATCGACGGATCGAACGTTAGAGATCATTAAAGAATTTCAAAGTGAAAAAATCCATCTTCATACTGTTTCGGTATACCAGTGGTACGAGATGTTGAATAAGGGTATTTCTCAGGCTAATGGAACCTATATTTGTATTATGTTTCCGGGGGATTTCTATCTCTCTCCTTTCACGTACAAAAAGATGATGGAAAAAGCGCTCGAGCATAATCTGCCGCATATGCTCTATTGTGGTACATTGTTGAGGGATACTCGAACGGATGTACAGACGATTTTGAGGCCATTTTCAAAAAAAATATTGCGTTCAGGACATCAGCCTACGAGTTTACAAGCGTGCTGGTTTCATCGTAAAATTTTTGCTTTAATCGGAAAATTTGACGATTCGTATCAGATGCGTGGAGGATTTGAATTCATGTGTCGAGTGATTACTCAAAGGAGTCTCCGTACGGTTTTTGTGCGGTGTGTGTTGATTGATTCTGAAATCCGGGTGACGACCAAACAGGAGATTACTCTTCACTTTTTAGAGAATGGGCGGGCGATTTGGCACCACTTTGGGTGGATGACCTTTCTGTTTTGGCTGTTTACGCAAGGGGATACAAAGCGGTTATTCTATTTATGGCTTCGTGGGATAAAGTTGGCTTTGTTGGGGAAATGACGCCCAGCTGAGAGCTGGACGTCGTAAGACTATGCGAGGTTAATGTTGACTTCGCCTTCTTCGTCAGAAGCGAGAAGAGTAGCTTCTTCTTGTCCTTCTTCGTCAGAAGCGAGAAGAGTAGCTTCTTCTTGTCCTTCTTCGTCAGAAGCGAGAAGAGTAGCTTCTTCTTGACCTTCTTCGTCAGAAGCGAGAAGAGTAGTTTCTTCTTGGCCTTCTTCATCAGAAGCGAGAAGAGAACATTCGCCTTGGCAATCTTCTTCACAAGCGAGAAGAGTAGCTTCTTCTTGGCCTTCTTCATCGGAGGCTAAGAGAATAGAAGCATCATCACCAGAATTTTCACCTTCTTCAGAAACTAGAATGATTTGTTCGTTGTTGTTACCGTTATCTTCATCTGAGATTACAGGTGCAGTAGCTAGTGCAAAAAGAGAAGCGAATAGAATAGCTTTTTTATGCATTGTGTCCTCCAATAATTATGTTATAAGATCAACATTACCGTCATTTAACGGTTGGAATTACTTTCTAGTAACTATTATTTAATGTCAATGTTATTTCATTGGTACATTTTCTTAATGTTTGCTACTATCATTATTTTTCAAACACGAGTATTTATGCATTTTTTATGTAACTATACCTTTGACGCTTTGGTGAGAGAGATCTCGGGAAGAGGCGAGCCATTATATATTGTAAATCAAATTTTAAATTGGATTTACGACAAGAATATTACAAGTTGGGATGAGATGAGTAATATTAGCGTGGAACGTCGTAAACAACTTAGCTCAGAATTGTTATTTCCATGTTTGAAGTTAATAAGGGTGTTAGATCTAGGTAGTAATTTATTTAAATTTCATTGGGAACTAGACAAGAAATCGATTATAGAATCTGTATTAATCGGATCTACTATTTATATTTCTACTCATGTTGGGTATGCTCCTCGCCACACTTTTTGTGTGCCTGAAAAAAGAGGTTTTAAACGCAATTTGAAGGTTGCTGAAATTGTTGAGCAGGTCATTCTTTCGAGTCACTGGCTAAAGGAAAAAGGGAAAAAGATCTCTCATGTTGTGTTTATGGGTATGGGAGATCCTTTAAAAAATTATGATGCGGTGATTTCAGCTGTCAATATATTGTCAGATCCTCGCATGTTTAATTTGTCTGAACGTAAAATATCTATCTCTACTGTAGGTGATGTGGAGGGGATTAATCGTCTTTCTCATGAGGGTGTAAAGCTAAACTTGATCCTTTCATTGCATGCGCCTGAGGAGCGTTTGCGAAAAAAGGTGGTTCCTTATGCTCTTAAAGATCCTATCGAAAAAGTACTTTCAGCTATGGATGAATATTATGCATCGACGCATGGTGCGATCCAGTATGACTATACTCTTTTAGAAGGAATTAACGATCATCCTGACCAAGCATTCCAACTTGCAAATCTACTAGGAAGGCATAAGGGAATGGTGAATTTAACTCCTTTTCATACTGGTCCTGGCGGCAAGCTGAGTCCTTCTCCCAAAAAAAATATAAAGGCTTTTAGGTCTGTCCTCTATGGATCAGGGATAAAAAACTCTATTGGCGAATGAGAAGCGCCGGCGTGTAATGCATGTTGCGGTCCAGATTAATCAGAAGATGGCTTTTATCTTGAGTGGGTCCTTCTAATGGGGAGATAAGGATACGGTCGGTGGGTTTCCACTCCCAAGTTTGGCCCTGGTAGCGGTTCCACCAACTGATAGCCCATTCAGAGCCGTCGGTAAGGATTAATTTTCCACCTGCTTCTAACGCATTGCGGATGGTCGGTAGCAGATCATTTGCTACTCGTACGAACTGTACAATGGCAGAGCCTTTGTAGGAGCTGTTTTCGAGTTTCCATCCATCTTTTGTGCTATTGACGATAAGGATTTCGTCGCCGATAAGCCAGCCGATTTTGACGGGATTATTATGGACATAGCGCCAGACAGTTCCGTTGCTGAGTTGAAGAAACACTGAATTATTATCTTCGTAGATGGCACTCAGTCGTAGTGTATAGGGGGCTTTTTGTCGGGATTCAGCAGCAGGTCTACCTGCGCCGACCTGTTTAGGCGAGCTAGGAGAGAGAGCTGACAAAGAAAGAGCAAGAGACAGTATAATAGTAGATAGCATAGTCTTAGTTGCTAATATGTGTTAAAATTTTTACTTTATACTATATGGAATTTCTATTCGATACTTCTCAATTAAATAAGTACTCTACCCAGTCTGGCGTTTACCTCATGAAAAATCGTGAGGGATTAGTCTTATATGTGGGTAAGGCCAAAAATGTGCGCCAGAGAGTAAAACAATATTTTATTCCAGGGCGCGATGGCCGCTTTATGGTCCCCTATTTAGTCAGTCAAGTGGCGACGATTGATACGATTATAGTCCATTCTGAAAAAGAGGCGTTGCTTTTAGAGAATACATTAATTAAACAGCACAAGCCCAAATATAATGCCCTTTTAAAGGATGATAAGACCTATTTAGCGATTAAGATCCCTCGCAAGCATATGTGGCCCTCTTTGCAGATCGTGCGCATTAAAGGAAAGGCTTCGGATGATGCTCTCTATTTTGGTCCTTATACTAGTGCGATGGCTGCCCGTAATACAGTGGATCTATTGCAGAGGCTATTTCCGTTGAGACAGTGTTCTGACGCCGAATTTGTACGCCGTACACGCCCTTGCATACTTTACGATCTTAAAAGATGCATCGCTCCTTGTGTAGGTAAGTGCACGGAAGAGGAGTATAAGGGGCATGTCGACAGAACGATTGCTTTTTTGAAGGGAGAGACCAAAGAGGTGATCCAGCAGCTAGAAGTTGCTATGTTAAAGTATGCAGATGCACTGGAGTTTGAGCAGGCGGCTCTTTATCAAAAGACGATTCAACAGATCGAAAAGACTGTGCAAAAGCAGCATGTTGATATACCCTATGGAGGCGATTCTGACATGATAGGCCTTTATCGTGAGGCTGATGAGGTGAATCTTTGTCAAATGTTTGTGAGAGGGGGGAAGTTGACAGGTAGTCGAATTTTTTCGTTCTCAAATGCTGCTCAAGAGAATGCCGAAATCATCGAATCATTTTTGTTACAGCATTATGATCAGCAGACAGCTCCACCCAAGGAAATTTTGCTTGCAGAACCTGTTGAGGATGCGAGTGTGATTGAAGAGATTTTGTCTAATCTGCATTCTACCAAAATTGCGGTGCACTATCCTCAAAGGGGCTCAAAAAGAAATTTGGTCGCTTTGGCAGCAATCAATGCAAAGACCGCATTTCATCAAGCGAAAGATGCAGCTGCCATTAAAGAAAAAACATTATTTCAACTCCAAGAACATCTACGCCTCTTGCGCTATCCAAAACGCATAGAATGCTTTGACAACTCGCACTTGGGCGGAACTGAGCTAGTTTCGGTCATGATAGCCTTTACAGAAGGTTTTAAAGACTCAGCACGTTATCGCACTTACAAAATCACCAAAGCGTTAGCTGGAGATGACTATGGCGCGATGCGCGAAGTCTTGCTTAGGCGATATCAGAGAGGCAAGGATGAAAACGATTTGCCTGATCTTGTTATTATTGATGGGGGAAAAGGTCACCTAAACATGGCACTAGAGATCTTTAAAGAATTGAATATTGTTTCAGTGGATGTGATTGCACTAGCAAAAGAAGAGTCGCGGCATGATAAAGGCATTACACAAGAGCAGATTTTCTTGCCTAATGTCAAAGATCCTATACTCCTGAAACGCAATTCTCCAGTTTTGTTCTTACTGCAGGAGATCCGCGATGAAGCGCACCGTTTTGCGATTAACTTCCAAAAGAAACAGCGCTCCAAAAAACTGGTGCGCAGTACGGTAGATGATATCCCAGGGATTGGCCCTGTAAAAAAACGGGCGCTGCTTGTACATCTGGGAAGTGTCAAAGCTATGAAAGAGGCTTCTATCGAGGAGCTGTGTCATGTACCAGGAATTAGTCGTTCGAATGCAGAGACTATTCGCGCTTATTTTGCAGATAATTTAAAGTAATGTTTATGGCTAAAGCTAAGCAATTAATTAATGTTCCATTTTTAGAAGCATTGACAAAGAAAAAATTGCCTTTGGACATGCTTGTGGAAAAAGGTCCCCTTAAAGGAATGAGGAGGCAGTTAGATCCAAATGGATTTTTTATTTATACGAAAGAGTTACGAAGAAAAAAAATACTCTCTTACCAGTTGGAGACCCAGCTTTCACTTGTCGAACGAGATCATCACGTCATTTCAGAGATCGCTAAGACATATCATGCCGATCCCAAAAGCTACCAGATTAAGCAAGCATGGCTTTTTTTGGCAGGGGTTATTGCCACGCTCTTTCTTACAGCTACCTCTATTTATCTCCTCTATTCGATGTCTGATCTTTTTGATAATTTAGAACAGCGAGGAGGATTTTTCTTTTTGCTTTTATTAGGGTCTTTTCCTGTGATCGCACTAGTCGCCATTATTGTTGTAGTAACACTGGTCGCTTGGTTTTCGATTATTTACCGGCTCTGGCATACGGCAAAAACCAATCTACTCGGTTCATTTACAGGCAGTAGATACTATGATCACCTTAAAATGGCTTACGTTATTCGTAAAGACATCACGCAGTTTAGACAGCTTGCCGAATCGATCAAAACAGATCTTGATCAGTACATCGAAGTAGAGATTGATGCTGAGAAAACTCTTAAGGCCGAAGATCAATTGGCCCTCTTAGAGCAACTCATTGCCAAGTGCAAAGACCAAGAAGCGCTTGCGGCAAACCTTCCACCTCTCAAAGAAGAAAATAAATACTTCATCAACCTCGCTAATTTCACAACAGAGAAAACAGAGATTATAGAGAAATGAAGAGGATTTTTCTTGCAAAATGACATTACTAATGTCAAAATGAGACTCAAAATGACATTAGAGATGTCAAAATGAGACCCAAAATGACATTTGTTCCGATAGAAAGAGTTTTTCAAGAACCGCAAATGAGTTATTTTCTTTTTGGACCAAGAGGAACAGGAAAGTCTACTCTTGCTTCTTTGAGACATCCTCACGCCCTTTTAATAGATTTAAGGCTAAACAAAGAGCGGCTCAAGTTTATAGCGGACCCTGATCAGTTAAAATTTTTAGTTTATGCTTTGCCAGAGAAAAGTACTATTGTTATCGATGAGATTCAAAAAGTTCCTGCTCTCTTATCTGTGATCCATCTTCTCATTGAAGAAAAACGTGGGTGGAAATTTATCCTCACCGGTTCAAATGCACGAAAACTCAAACGTGATGGAATAGATTTGCTAGGAGGACGTGCGTTAAAAAAAGTTTTGCATCCTTTTATGGCTGTAGAAATAAAAGACAAATTTCAACTTGAAGAGGCAATGCTCTATGGGCTGCTCCCTCTTCGTTTTGATTCTTCAAGTCCAAAGGAAATATTAGAGGCCTACATTTCTCTCTATCTCGAAGAAGAAATAAAAGCTGAAGGACTCATTCGAAACATGGAGCCATTTGTTCGTTTTCTACAAACAATGAGCTTTTCTCATGCCTCTGTCATTAATGTGACAAATATTTCAAGAGAATGCCAGGTTAAACGAACCACGGTTGATAGCTGGATTACAATTTTAGAAGAGATGTATATTGCTTTTCAAATTCAAATATTTACTAATCGTTCTAAGCGAGAATTGAGTTCTCACCCTAAATTTTATTTTTTTGATTCTGGAGTCTATAGAGATCTTCGACCCTATTCTCTGAAAGATGTTCGTTCTGAATTGGACGGACAGGCTCTTGAGGGATTAGTTGCACAACATTTAGTTGCTTGGAGAGACTATACATCTGAAAAACATACTCTACACTTTTGGAGAACTCGATCGGGAGTCGAGGTGGATTTTGTAGTATTTGGGCCTATAGGCTTCTGGGCAATTGAAGTGAAGCATTCAGAATCCATTCTTCCTGAAGATCTAAGAGGCCTTAGCGCATTTTTAGAAGATTATCCTGAAGCAAAAGCTATTTTGCTTTATCGGGGAAATGTTCGCCTTGTTAAGAAAAATATCCTTTGTATACCTTGTGAGGAATTTTTATTAAACCTAACTCCAAATTATCCACTATCTTAGAAATTAGAATATTTTTGCTTGCATCTTTCGAGAGGGGAATGGTATATTCGCAGACGTTTTATAACCGGGGTATTAGCTCAGTTGGTTAGAGCGCCACGTTGACATCGTGGAGGTCAGCTGTTCGAGTCAGCTATATCCCAACCTTGGTATATGTCTAATACTTTCTCACCTCTACTTAACACTGGCTCTCTACTTCTTGCTCTAGCTGTCAAGAAGTCGCTCCCTCGTGCTCGCTGGGTCGACATGGGTGCTCGAGGCGAGACTTTCTACGTAGACTTCTATTTGCCTTCTCCCATTAACCAAGCCATCTCTGAAGAAGTCGTACAGCAGTCTTTACGCTCTCTTTCTAACCTCTCTTTCTCTTCGAGAGAAATGGTCCTTGAGAATGCTCTTGCTTATCTAAAGCATCATAAAGGAATGTGGCCGGAATCTATCACGGAAAGCATCTCGCAGGAAGTTGTCTCTGTTTTTGAAGGTGATGGGGAATTCCTTCTCGGAAAATCTGGAGAATTTGCTCCCACAAATAGCGCTCACAGCTTTCGTCTTTGGAAACTCGTCGAACTACCCGCCGAATATGACTTTGATAATGAAATGGCTGCTGTTCGTTTAATTGGCTACGCTGTCCAAGACTCTGCAGAGCTCCCTACAATACGCAAACAGTTAACAACCGCAAAGAAGAACGACCACGTTACTCTTGGAGAGGAACTAGGGCTATTTATAGCTCCGTCAATAGATCTTGGAGCTTGGATATGGCTCGCTAAGGGTCTGCAATGGAAAGAGGCTCTTTTAAAATGGATTGTCAAGTCCTCTAGTGCTGAAATCATCGAAGGTAGCGTCGACACAGGAGCTGACAACTGGCAAGCGGAAATCCGCGCTGAACATCTTCTCTGCTTCCTAAAAAATCGCTCACATCACTCTTTTGGCCAAAAAATTTTCCTCTACCCAGATCCAATCCCCTTTGCCTCCGCCTGGGAACTCTACGGCTGCTCTCGCAAAACATCTTTTGTCACGCACTCTTTTTTTTCCACAGGGTCCGCCGTAGAAAGTCTGATTTCTTCCTTGCATCAGATTGAAAAAACCTATAAGATGCTTGGAGTTGAGTATTATTGGGCTTGGCGATTCGCGAAGCCCAAAGGACGTCTCAAGCAGAACGTCTGGGATGAAAAACGACAATTAGCTCTAAATGCGATCCAAAGATGCAGTCTGAAAGGGGAATCTCTCCCCAGTGAAGAAGGCCAGCGCGGACCGCGTTTTGACCTACTAGTTAAGGATCGCTTCGGCCAACCTTGGTGCGTGGCGAGCATCACGATTGATGCAACTCCCATCCCTGACTTTACAAATGTCGTGCTTGTAGAAGTAAATGCTCTTGTGTCGCTGGAAACTTTGATGGCGCTGTTATTAGAACAGCACACCAAAGATTTCCCAAAAGCGCTCCAATGGCTAATAGAGGAGTAGAAAAAGGGCTTGAAAGCGAATAGAGAAATCCGAGCGCCCAAAGTGCGATTGATCGGCGCCAGTGGAGAACAGGTTGGGGTTGTGCCTTTATTTGAGGCACTCAGAATGGCTGAAGACGCTGGATTAGACCTGGTGGAAATTGCCCCCAACGTGATCCCTCCAGTTTGTAAGATCATCGACTATGGTAAGTTTCGTTATGACCAAACGAAGCGGGAAAAAGAGAGTAAAAAGTCTCAACACCAGATAAAGGTCAAAGAGGTAAAGGTTAAACCCAACATTGATGATAACGACCTGAAAACTAAGACTCGTCATTCCAGGGAGTTTCTCATCAAAGGGAATAAAGTAAAAGTCACCTGCACCTTTAGAGGACGCGAAATGGTGCATCCGGAGATCGGCGAAAAAATCGTAAAGGATCTTTGCGACGAATTAAGCGATATCTCCGATATCGAGGCGCCTGCGAAACGCATGGGACGCACCATTACAGTGGTTTTGGCGCCCTCGACGAAAAAGAAGAAGGCAGCGGCAGCTCCCGCTTCTGCAGAGTAACCTTCTTCGAAAGAGAACACAGATTAGGAGAGCAGCTGTGCCTAAGATGAAAACAAATAAGTCCGTAGCATCCAGGTTCCGCTTAACAGCAACAGGAAAGCTGAAGCGCGCATGCCCTGGCAAACGGCATATATTGACCAAGAAGTCTGGAAAGTTAAAGCGCCATTTGTCGCGTCCAGCTTTGGTCGATGACACACTACTCAAAACGTATAAACGGATGATGGGTGTCGAGTAATACTAACAGGCGTCATGATGATGCCGCTAAAACTGGAGATAAGCTATGGTTAGAGTAACCAATGCTGTCGCCACGCACCGTCGCAAAAAAAGACTGTACAAGCGCGCCAAAGGGTTCCGTGGAGATCGTAAAAACCACCTGCGCCTCACTATTACCGCTGTGCTACGTGCGTTGGCATTTAATTATGAGCATCGTAAACAAAATAAGCGCAACTTTCGCAGCTTATGGATCCAACGTATTGGAGCAGCAGCGAAGATTAATGGCGTCTCTTACAGCAAGTTTATGCATGGATTGAAGCTAGTTGGCTGTGAATTAGACAGGAAGGTCTTGGCTGATTTAGCAGTTAGAGATCCAGATGCTTTTGCGACAATTGTGGAACGAGCAAAAGAAGCTTTGGCTTCTTAAATTCTTTTGCGGAGGGGTTTCCCTCCGCACTTCTTTTTGATTAGCAGTGGGTAGCACCATGCAGACGTCTCTCATTGATATTCGTAGTCAGTTCGATAAAGATCTCAGCACAACAAAGACAGCTGCTGAAGTCGAGGCATTAAAGATAAAGTTTTTGGGAAAGAAGGGATTAATCCAGGACTTGATGAAGGGGCTTAAGGAGGTGGATCCTGCGGAGCGTCCTGCAAGGGGAAAGGAGATTAATGACCTTAAGGAGACGATTACTCGGCAGATTGACGAGCTGTTTTTGTCACAATCGAGTTCAGAGCTTAAGGAGCGGCTGGCTCGAGAGGATATTGACACTTCGCTACCGGGTAGACGCCGCTTTTTAGGCAAGAAGCATCTTATTTCTCAAGTGGTTGATGAGATGTTGCAGATCTTGGGAAAAATGGGTTTTAGCGTACAGGTTGGACCAGATATTGATTCTGAGTTTTACAATTTTGAAGCGTTAAATATGGGTCCAGATCATCCTGCGCGCGATATGCAGGATACGTTTTATATTGCTGATCAAGTTCTGTTGCGCACGCATACTTCTAATGTGCAGGTGCGCGTGATGGAGAGTCAGCGGCCGCCGATTCGGGTGGTTTCTCCTGGAAAAGCATTTAGGAATGAGGATATTTCGGCTAGATCGCACGTTTTCTTTCATCAGTTGGAAGCGTTTTATGTCGATAAAAATGTTACTTTTGGCGATCTGTTAGCGACGTTGGAACAATTTTTTAAACAGTTGTTTCATCCTGATGTTCAGATTAGGGTACGACCGAGTTACTTTCCTTTTGTAGAGCCTGGGATGGAGGTCGATATTAACTGTATATCGTGCAAAGGAGCAGGCTGTTCACTTTGCAAGCAGACAGGATGGTTAGAGGTTGCTGGAGCGGGAATGGTTCATCCAGAAGTATTGCGCTTTGGCGGAGTAGATCCAGAAGAGTATACGGGATTTGCCTGGGGGATGGGGATCGACCGCATGGTAATGTTAAAGTATGGTATTACGGATATTAGGATGTTCACGGAAAATGACATCCGCTTTTTAGAGCAGTTTGCTTAAATAAAAATTTAAGAACAGAGGCGCAAAGTTAACTATTTAGTCTTTGCGCCTTTGCGTCTTTGCGTTTAATTAAATGCGAGATTGTTTGTGAAGAGTCGCAAAGAACAAGATAGCATGGGAGAAGTCGAAGTCCCCGCTGACCGCTATTATGGGGCTCAGACGGCGCGTTCTTTGGTGCATTTTGAGATTGGCGAAGAAGTTATGCCTCCTAGCATGATTCGTGCAATGGGTATCATTAAGAAAGCGGCTGCAGAAACTAATTTGGAGCTTGGGTTATTAGACCGTCAGAAAGCGGAATGGATTATTAAGGCAGCTGAAGAAGTGCTGGAGGGAAAGTTGGATGACCATTTTCCTTTGCGAGTTTGGCAGACGGGCAGTGGCACTCAAACGAATATGAATGCGAATGAGGTGATTTCGAACCGGGCTATAGAGTTAGCAGGAGGTGTTTTAGGAAGTAAGCAGCCTGTCCATCCTAATGATGATGTCAACAAAAGCCAGTCATCGAATGATACCTTTCCAACAGCGATGAACATTGCTGCTGTAGAGGAGCTAAACCATCGGTTGCTTCCAGCGTTGAAGAGGCTGCGCGATGCTTTAGCAGCAAAGATGGACGAGTTTAAGGGGATTATTAAAATAGGCCGTACACACTTGATGGATGCGGTTCCTATCGCTCTTAGTCAAGAATTTTCTGGATATGTAACTCAACTGGATGACAACATTCGCTGGATTTCTCGTGCTAAGGAAGAGCTCTATTCTTTAGCACTAGGTGGCACAGCAGTGGGAACGGGCTTGAATGCGCCTCCTGAGTTTGCTGAAAGAGCGATTAAAAAAATTTCTGAGATGACACACCTTCCTTTTATTCCAGCAAAAAATAAATTTGCAGCATTAGCAGCGCATGACCCTTTAGTCTATGCTAGTGGGACGCTGAAGACGCTGGCGACGGCATTATTGAAAATCGCGAATGATATCCGATGGATGGGTTCTGGGCCACGTTGTGGGTTGAATGAACTCTTTTTGCCTGAAAATGAACCAGGCTCGTCAATAATGCCAGGAAAGGTTAATCCGACACAGTCAGAGGCGATGACGATGGTCTCTGTGCAGGTGATTGCGAATGATGTGGCGATTACAATGGCGGGGTCGCAGGGAAATTTTGAGCTGAATGTCTTTAAGCCTTTGATTATCTATAACTTTCTGATGTCTGTGCGACTTTTGACAGATAGCTGTCGTTCATTTACTGACCACCTTATTATAGGTTTAAAACCGAATAAAAAGCAGATGGAAACCTATTTGGAGCATTCGTTGATGTTGGTGACAGCTTTGAATCCTAAGATAGGGTATGATAAAGCGGCGAAGGCAGCACATATGGCGTTTGAGGAGAATATCACGCTTAAAGAGGCATGCCTAAAGATGAAATTGCTTTCGGCAGAAGAGTTTGATGCTCTTGTAGACCCTAAAAAAATGATTTAACAAATGTTGAAAAAAGGACTTTTCATTACTTTTGAAGGGGGTGAAGGAGCTGGAAAGAGCTCTCTGATCGCTGCCATAGCCAAACTTTTTGAAAGTAAGGGAATCACTGTCCGCTGTACCCGAGAGCCTGGCGGCACTCCTTTGGGTGAAAGTATTCGTCGTCTTTTGTTGGAATCTAAAGAAAATGTACTGATTGATTCTACGGCTGAGCTGTTCCTTTTTTTAGCATCACGCTCACAGCATTTGGAAGAGGTTATTTTGCCGTCTATTGAAAATGGATGGGTGGTGCTTTGTGACCGATTTAATGACTCTACAATAGCGTACCAAGGCTCTGCTCGGGGCCTAGGTGTTGAATACGTGCAAAAGTTATGTCAGTTGGCTTGTCACGGTAGAGAGCCCGACATGACTCTTTTACTGGATGTGCCTGTCGAGGTAGGTTTAAAGCGTACGCGAGCAGCTCATAAGGAAAATGCAGCCGAAGGGATGGTGGACCGTATTGAGTCTGAAGCGATGACATTTCATCAGAAGGTGCGCGATGCACTTTTGATGCGAGCGAAGCAAGACCCGCAGCGGTGTGTGATTATAGATGCTTCACAGAGTCAAGAAGCTGTTTTAAAGAGTGCCATAAGTTCACTATCAGATAGGTATAATGTTTGACCAATTGATAGGCAATCCATCTATAAAGAAATATCTTCAAAAACTGTTGAAGAGCCAGGCGATCCCTCATGCACTATTATTTTCAGGACCTGCAGGTGTTGGTAAGGGCTGTTTTGCCCGAGCCTTTGCTATAGAACTTTTAGGAGAGGGGTTGCGCTCTTTTCATCCCGATTTACATGAATATTCTCCAGAAGGAAAAATTGGCATCCACAGTATCGAAACGATGCGTGCATTTAGCGAAGAGGTCACTTTATCTCCTTATCAATCGAAGTGGAAGGTGTTCATTATCTATGAGGCGGAGAGGATGCTTGTTTATAGTGCAAATGCTCTTTTAAAGACATTTGAAGAGCCTCCTCCACACACTATGATTATCCTTGTGTCGAGCTCTTCGGAACTGCTGCTTCCGACCATTCTTTCGCGTTGTTATACGATTCCATTTAAAGCAATTACTTTACATGAAATGATCCCCTGGCTCCAGACTACACGAGGATTGGACTTAGAACAATCACGCACAATTGCACGAGCAAGTAAAGGTTCTATTTCTCATGCTCTGAAGCTATTAGAGAGCCAGCAAGATCCCTTCGAGACTTTTATAGTTCCTGTGTTGGATAGAGGCGGTTTTGATGGGTATCACGAACTTACAAAAGTGACTCATTCTATTGCTGAACAAATTGATGCTTTAAAATCGAATGATGAAGAGGTTTCAGAATCGGACCTTACTGCGGTTCAGCGGGACCAACTCGAAAAACTGCAAGCGGGTGCAGGGGCTGTACAGCATGCCGAGCAGGCACATCTGCTTTTTGAACAAATCTCTGCTTGGTATCGTGACATGGTTTTGTTACATTATCATGGTGATGAGCAGGGTCTTTGGCATGCAAAGCATAGGGACATGTTGGTTCAAGCCATCCAACGTGGAGCTATGTTAGAGATGGATTTTGTCCAAGATGCTGTCAAAGAAGCTTCCACGGGGTTGCAACGTTCTGTGCCTCTTCAAAATGTCCTTGAAACACTTTTTATTCGCCTTAATCTTGATAGGAGAGTTCCATGCGAAAAGTCAAGCTAGTTATTATTGGTTCAGGTCCTGCAGGATATACTGCAGCACTCTATGCAGCGCGTGCTAACCTGGAGCCGCTCCTTTATGAAGGCTTTTTGAATGGGCCTGCAGGTGGACAGTTGATGACGACAACAGAAGTTGAAAATTATCCAGGCTTTCCAGAAGGTATTACAGGGCCTGAATTAATGGGATTATTTAGAAAGCAGTCGGAACGCTTTGGAACGACGCTTTTAGTCGAAGATGTTGTTTCAGTTGATTTTAAGCAGCGTCCCTTCAAGATTACGGGAAGAGAGACTGAGGTTTTTGCTGATGCGGTTATTATTTCGACAGGCGCACGCGCAAAGCGTTTGGATATACCAGGCACACGCGACGGAGAGTTTTGGCAAAAGGGTGTGACAGCCTGTGCGGTGTGTGATGGAGCTATACCTATTTTTCGCAATAAGCCTCTTTTTGTGATTGGAGGGGGAGATTCTGCTGTTGAGGAGGGAACCTTCCTGACAAAGTTTGGTAGCAAGGTTTATATTGTGCATCGCCGCGATGAGCTGAGAGCTTCAAAGATTATGCAAGAGCGCGCCTTTAACAATCCTAAGGTAGAAATCCTGTGGGATAGCGAGATTGTGCGAGTTGAGGGAGATAGCTTAGTGCGTAGTGTAGTAATTCAGAATATAAAGACAAAGCAGGAACAGTCTCACGAGGCAGGCGGAGTCTTTTTTGCGGTGGGCCATATCCCTAATACCGCGTTTTTGGAAGGGCAGATAGATTTACATCCTAATGGGTACGTTCGTGTGCAGCCGGGTACGTGTAAGACAAGCCTGCCGTTTGTTTTTGCGGCGGGTGATGCTCAAGACTTCGAGTATCGCCAAGCGATAACTGCAGCAGGAACAGGCTGCATGGCAGCGCTTGAGGCTGAGAGAGCTTTGTCAGCCGCAGGCCTGGCATAAATTAAACGCAAAGTCGCAAAGCCGCAAAGAAAAAAATATTTTTTGCTTTTTCTTTGCGCCTTTGCGTTTAATTAGGAAAGAATTTCGAGGACTTTTTGTTCGAGGATAGCTCTAAAATGAGTGGGGTCATTTTGCTCTTTGAACCAGATGTTATATTGGCCGATGGCCTGTTCGACAAACATGCGGTAGCCATAGACGACTTGGCATTGTTTATCTAGGGCATGTTGTAGAAAGGGTGTGACTTTTGGTTGGGTTTTGATGTCCATGACGAGTGTATGAGGAATAATATACTGTGGATCGATAGGTAAGGGCAAGGGTGTGGTATTGATGAGGATATCATATCCTGTCTGAAAGCACTCTGCCATATAGTCTAAGCCTTTGCCGACAGCATGTAGTTTCTTTGCCAGTTTCTCTGCTTTTTCTACATCTCTGTTGACAATGGTCAGTTCGCCTCCTCGTCGATAGGCTTCGTAGGCAATCGCTTTGGCGGCACCTCCTGCTCCGATCATGATGATGCGTTTTCCTTTAACAGGCCCATACTCTTCGAGGGCATTGAGGGCTCCCATTGCATCTGTATTATAGCCTGTAATTTTTCCTTGATTGAAGTGTAGTGTGTTAACAGCTCCCATTTCTTTGGCAGGAGGATCGATCTGGTCGAGGAAGGGGATGATTTTCTCTTTGAGGGGCATTGTAACACTTAATCCTCGAATGGGCAGTTTCTTAGCGAGTTGTAAGAACTGCTCGAGTTCATCGGGTTTGACTACCATTTTAATGTAGATGGCATTCCATTGTGAAGCCTTCATGAGGGCATTGTGCGAGTGATGTGATACGCTCTGCTCGACAGGGTCGCCAATGAGGCCATAGATGGCTGTTTCAGGATTGAGAGTATGGTAGCGATACTGATTCTTTAGAATGTGTAGTGGAATTTGGCCTGGAGCGGACTGTAGGTTTTCTTGTAGGCATGCGTAAGAGATAGGAGAGCCAATAACTGGGCCAAGAATGCGGCTGATATACCCATGAGACCCCATGCTCACTGCGACGAGTTTTGGTTTTTTGTATGACCAGCAGAGGAGGCGAAAAGCATCAAGAGTGCTATTGGCTTTGACAGCTACTTTGTAGAGGTCGGCGGAAATTTTTTGCATTTGTTGATAAATTGCTTCCAGGTCGTGGGGAGTTTGGTTAAAATCATGGAAGGAGAGCATGAGTTTGATTTTGGGATATTGACAACTTATATTTTTAATAAATTCGGAGGGGACATGGCTTTCAATATCGAGATATTCAGGTATTAAGCTGGCTAAATTTTGGATAGTATTTAATCTCTCATGCTCTGAGAGAGTACAGCTTCCACCATGTGTAGTACTCCTTAGAGTAAAAATCATGGGGATAGAAAATTTCGAACGGAGTTGTGTAATACCGGATGCATCAAGAGATTTAAATGCATCAAGGCGAAGTTCGACTAAGTTAGCATCTCCTGCGATTGCCTGAGATATTTGCTGTGAGGCATCTTCGAACGTAGGTCCCTTAATCACTGCGCAAATCATGATTCAACCTAATGTGAATTTGTGATAGGTATTAGTTTATGGATAAAATTCTGCCGCTTAGCGTTTTAGTATTCAATTGTATTTTTTGGGTGAATTCACTTTTTGCGTTGGACTATGCTCCTTGGTTTTCGCGTGTATTTGAATTTTATCCTTCGTTTAAATACCGGTTTCAGAGCTATCACAAGGTAGAAGAGCAGAAGGGACAAACGGAATTTTCAGGCCATGATCATTTCTGTACGGCCGGTTTGGGATTAACTTTTTGGGAAAACTGGAATGGGCAGATAGCCTTAACTGGGGCTCAAACTAGCTCACATGACTACTTCCATTATAATGATATAGCATTTTTGCTGCGCTACCAGCTGACGGATGATGTAGTGGGTGACTGGTTTAGTTCTGTGGTTGGAATTACACTAGTGAGCGCCTCAGAAGCAGCCCATACCGATATTGGCGAGTTTTTGCATGGAGATATTAATAGTGAAATTAGCTTAGCTTTTGGTAAAGAGTATGCCCCTTTTAATGCGTGGCTATTCCGTCAGTGGGCTTTGATGGGCTTTGCGATTGCTGACGTAGGGTCTCCGATCGTGAGGTTTGAAGCGGCTTTAGAGACGCAATACTGTGATATTTGGCGCAATGCTCTTCATGTGCGTACTCTTTGGGGCTTAGGAAAGGATATTCTTTTTTTGGGGACTTTTGATGGGTATGGGAGTATTCATCATCAATCTGTAGATATCGGTTGGAAATCTAAGCTCTCTTTTCCGGAATTTAGTTTTGAAGGGGGTGTATTTTATCGTGTCTATGCGCGGAACTGCCCCAAAAATGCAATTCAGTATCTCATTTCTGTAGAACTACCCTTCTCGCTTTGAAAGTGTGGCAAAGGCCACTGCATAGCTGTCGCAATGGCTAATGCTGAGGTGGAGCATTAAGCCTTCCAATAGTTCTTTAAAGCTTCCATGAAGATGAGCGTGTGGCTGTCCCTCCGGCAAGTTAATGATTTCGATATCGTGCCAGGTAAAGGGGGGCCGTAATCCTGTCCCAGCTGCCTTTAGAATAGCTTCTTTGGCTGCGAAGCGTCCTGCATAATGCAGGACGCTACGCTGGTAACGTGTACAGTATTCAATTTCATTTTGTGTAAAAATTTTTTCAATAAAACGTTCGCCTTGTCGTACAATTGCAAGCTCAATGCGTGCAACTTCGACGATATCCGTACCAATGCCTATAATCATGAGTAGAGGCGCTTAATAGGCTCTCCGTCAACTCTCAAGGCTTCTTGGGGTAGTAGAATGTCATCATGAGTCATTCCCTCTTCTAAGGCATTACAAAAAATCATGCGGCCTGAAGAGGTATGTTTTACGGAAAGGACTTGTGTGCGAATAGTATCACCAATAAATCCTGCTCCTCCATTGACGACGACCATAGTGCCATCGTCAAGATACCCAACGCCTTGGCGCGGCTCTTTCCCATAACGCTGGATCTTAATGGTCATGTATTCGCCATTTTGGGTCAGAGGCTTGAGAGCATTTGAGAGGGAATGGATATTGATAACGCGCACGCCTTCAATGGCGGCTTGCTGCACACGGCTGATGTCTGCAGTAAGGATATTGGCGTCTAGATGGCGCGCTAAGCGTGTTAAGCAAGCTACAGGGTCTTTGATTTCGGGAAAGGTAACATCTGTATAACGCAAATGTAGGTCTGGGAGAGCTTCTAGCTTTGCAATAACTTCAAGGCTACGGCGCGCTTTGATGCGGCATCCCTCATCTTCAGCCTCTTCACTGGCGTCTTGAAGATCCATGACGATATAGCGAGGCAGAATGATATGGTTATCCATGAGGCCGGAGGCGGCGAGATCGATGAGTCGAGGATCGTGTAAGACAGAGCCGTCAAGCAAGATGTCTTTTTTGGTGGGTGCAGTGGGTTTGAAGCGCATGAAAGGGACGGTGATATAGATCTCTTGAGAGGCGCGTGCGATGAGTACTGTTCCGAAGTAGGTACAGGAGAGGTAAATGATGGCATTTACGATAGAGCTGGCTTCTGGAGAGAGCATTAGGGTAGAAGATTGGAGAATGGAGGAGATGAGGGAGTGGATTGCTGTTCCAAGAAGTATTCCGAAGAAGATGCCCAGAGAGAGGATGTTAAGTCCACGGAGAGAGGCACCGCGTTTTGCGATCTGTTCGAGGATGAGAAGTAGGCAGGCGAAGGCAAAACCACCGAGAGATCCGATGAATAGGTGTGCGAGCAGAGTATCGGGTTGGGCGGTTGAAATTCCGATAGAGCAGCCGATAAGCGCTGACAAGAGGACGAAAGCAGTTCTTAAAAAAGTCATAGAAATGTTCATTTGTAATTCTCAAATTCGAATTTTTATAGATTATTAATTTATATCCTTTAGAGATAATTTTGTCTAGAGATTTTGAACTATAGATACCCTCTTAAAGAGAATTTTCTTTCTTTCATTTAGTGGAAAGATTTGTTAGTCTCTAATCCAAAAATTGGAGGTCTACCATGAAGTTTTCACATAGAAACTTGATTATTTTTTCGGGGTTAGTTTGGTTGGCCGTGGGAGTATTTTTGTTGAATATTGGATTAAAAATGCTAGTAGAGCCGTTGATGGATGTGTCAAAGGTGCGAAATGAGTTATTTCTTACTTCGTTAGGTCAAATGGTGGGGGGGGAAGGATCTAGCAGTTATTTTTTTAATCGTACTTGCTCTTTTTGTGGGCTATTTCAAGGGAAGATATGTCTTGGGCAAGTCAGCGCGTCAGGGTGTAAAGCGCATATTAAGCTTTCCCAACCCAACGCCTTTTCTGCACGTGTATAGTGCTAAATACTATATTTTATTGGTCTCGATGATAGGTTTAGGAGTAATGATTAAGGTTTTGGATGTACCTACAGACTTGCGTGGATGGATTGATACAGCGATTGGAGCTGCTTTGATCAATGGAGCAGTGATTTACTTTCAACATGCTTATCAGCTCAAGCAGGAAAAAAGTTAAATCTCTTGCCCGAATTTTAACCCGTGCCCGTGTGCGTGCCCGGGTTAAAATTCGGGCAGGGGCAAGGGCAGGGGTTTATTTATGATAGGGGGAGCCTTTTGCGATTTCGAAAGAGCGGTAGATCTGCTCTAGTAGGATAAGGCGTGTGCATTGGTGAGTGAATGTCATCTTAGAGAGGCTAATTAGAGGATGTTTCTCCTTAAGCTCCTTGGGGAGTCCTAGGGGCCCTCCGATCACAAATCCTAGCCGGGCACCGCTATTTTCAAGTTCTTGGATGAGATACTTTGAAAACTGTTCACTAGTAAATTCTTTTCCTAGAGGATCGAGGCAGAGTAATCGCTTCTCCTTGGAGGTTGCTTTGATAAGCTGTTGATCATCGCGCAGCCATTCGGTCTGGACGATGGCATCGGGGGTTAGGCGTTTGATATATTCGCTGCATGCTTCTTCTAGCCATTGTTCTTTGTTTTTTCCTACGGAATAGAGAGTAATGATCATTTGTAATCTTTCATGATTCTTTGCATATGTCGTGTATCGTCTCTCTCTTTGATGGCGTGGCGTTTATCGACTAATTTTTTTCCTCGGGCAATGGCAATTTTTATTTTGGCTGTACCATCTTTTAAATAAAGCGCTAAGGCTACGACAGTTAGTCCTTTTTCCTGGACAGCTAAACGGAGACTCTCGATCTCTCGGACGTGAAGGAGGAGTTTACGGTCTCGTTTTTCTTCGTGATTGTAAACATTGCCATATTTATAGGGTGGGATACTGCTTCCTATGAGCCAAACTTCTCCTTTGAGGGTTTTAACGTAGGCTTCCTGGAGGCTTCCTCCGTTCTGGCGTAGGGATTTTATCTCAGTTCCTTGTAAGACTAGACCTGCTTCGAAGGTTTCGAGGATCTCATAGTCGTGCCAGGCTCTTCGGTTGGTAATAAGATCTTTAGTCTTTTCATTCATTTATTCACCATTTTACTAAAAATTTTACCAAAAATTGAATTAATTTAGGGATTTTCCCTCTTTACAGATATAAATTAAAAAAATATGTTGAGCTTTGTAGCTGTAATTAAACCAATAACCTATCTGGAGGTTCTTATGAAGAATACAGTTTACGGCATAGCGAAGACAGAAGATCAAGTCCGTAAAATTGTTGATCAACTCCGCAATATGGGTTTATCAACACAAGAGATTTCTGTGCAAGTTCCTCGTTCTGCTTCTGGACAATTGCCAAGCAGACCATCCAATCCTAATGAGAGACAATCTCAACATCAACAGAACCCACAACATCAACAACAGTCTCAACATCAGCAGCAGTCTTCTAAAACTCCTCAAAATTTTCCTAATACAAACATTTCGATGAAAAGCCTAAATATTCCTGACATGGAGATTAAGAAGTTTGAAGAGTCATTAAAAGCTGGTCAATATCTTATTGCTGCTCAAACAGATAATAATGAGAAATTAGACCGTGCACAAGATCTATTTAAAAGAGAAGGTTTAAAAGACATCTCTACAACACGTGAAAAAGCAAAAATGCAAAAATAATCTTTTTAATCCCTTCTTTCAGTGACTGGAAGAAGGGATTCCTGCAATACATGAGATTTCAATACGCGCATTAAGAGGCAGTTTAGCTACTTGGATTGTTTGGCGAGCCGGAAAGGGCGGAACTGTAAAAAATTCATTGAATATTTCGTTTACAGAAGCAAAATCATTCATATCTGCAAGAAAGAGTTCGATTTTGAGAATATGCTGTATAGAGCTGTTTGCAGCGATTAGTATGGCCTCGATATTTTTTAGTGTTTGGCGTGTTAGGGTTTGTATGTTGCCTTCTATCATCTTTCCTGTAGAGGGGTCGATGGGAAGCTGTCCAGAGACAAAAATAAGACTTGAAAAGGTAGAAACAATGGCTTGTGAATAAGGGCCAATGGCTTTAGGAGCATTTGAAGTTTGGATAGCTTTTTTCATCAAGGCATACTCTTATATTAGGACCCGGTAATATAGCTCATAGCCATTTCTAGGAAAGAGGGAGCATATTTCTTATATACTTTATGATCATTTTTGGAGGGTTCTTTGCCTTTTTGATTTTTTTGATAAAACTGAATTACTTTAACAGCTTCATTAAGAGCCTTTCTTTCAAAAGTGTCAATAGAGTCCGATTGAATAGAATATTGACAAGCTTGGTAAACAGGTTGAGTATTCTCGATCGAAAGAATAGCAGTAGGACGAGCTCCAAGAGGTGTTAGTCGACTATCATTTTGAGTCTCTTTTTTAATAAGAAAAGGTTTAAGGCCAAGGAAATAGACTTCATGAAATGTATGTTGCCGGCTAATGCTTGGATAATTGTTTAGCCAAATGTGATTGATGATGTCGAGATAAGCGTCAAAAAGAGCTTTAGAAAGTGTATAAAATTTTTTACATGCCAGCCGACTATTGGCTAAATCAAAAAAATCTAAATCAAAAATAATGTTCTTATAAATAACAGTCAGTTGATCAGCTTCAGTAATCTTAATTATTATAGGATGGCGGAGTTTTTCAGAAGGATTTGATTGATCGTAAGGTCTTATTGATGTCATAGAAATAGAGTTGAAAATTTATAATGCCAAAATGTTAAAGAATGCTAAATTTTAATGCACGCGATTTCTCTATCTTCGATTGGAAGACCGCACTTTTAAAAATTACTTTTGGAGTATCCTATGCACGCATTTTTTCGAATCGCTTTATTGAGTTGCCTTCTGCTTTGTGTTGAGCAAGAAAGTTTTGGTATGGCTCAGGAACCTATTAAGAAAACGAAGACCAAAGCTCATCCTACACCTAAAAAAAAGCCTGCCTTAAATAAATTTTCTGAGAGCGCATTAGCACATCAGCTTTTAGATGGCTTGAGAGGGATAGAGATAGGAGCTTCAGCGCATAATCCATTTGGACTTAAGACTTTAAATGTAGATTATTGCGATGATTATACGACAGATTTTAAACAGAGTGAGCTTAAGACTTGTGGAGAGTATGCTCCGGTGCATATTGTTTCGCCTGGAGATGATCTGCCTTTTAAGGATAATGTGTGGGATTTTGTGATTAGCTCTCATGTTGTTGAGCATTTTTATGACCCTATCAAGACAGTAAAGGAGTGGCTGCGTGTTGTTAAGCCGGGGGGTTATGTGTATATTATTGCACCTCATAAGGAGAGGACATTTGATCGAGACCGTCCTAGAACGAGTTTTGAGGAGTTGTTAGATAGGCATGAACATCCTAATCCTCCAGAGGTGGATCTTCATGGGCATTATTCTGTGTGGATTACAGAAGATTTCTTAACACTTTGTGAGAGAATGCAATGGAAGGTAGTGACTTTTCAAGATATCGATGATAAAGTAGGCAATGGGTTTACAGTAGTTATTCAAAAGTAGTTTTGTGTTACGGAGGCGAGAAGCATGTTTACTGAGCGACAGCAGTTGATTAATCGCTATATGGGTGAGATTTGGAACCGCAAAAATTGTTCTGTAATTTACGAAGTTTTTTCTGAGGATGCCTTAATTCATAGTCCAATGGGGGAGGCGCGTGGACCTAGAGCAGTAGAGCAGGCGCATCGTCAGTGGCATGAGGCATTTCCAGATATCCGTGTGATGCTTTTAGATATCTTTGAGATGAGAGATAAGGTAGCGGTTCAGTGGAATGCTCGGGGGACACACAAGGGGCCTTTTTTAGGGATTCCTCCTTCGAATAAGCCCATTATCTGTGGAGGGACTTCTATCTATCGTCTAGAGAATGAAAAGATTGTTGAGTATTGGGCGTATATTAATTTGCACCATGTGATTCAACAGCTGCAGAGCGAGGAGCCAGATTATAGTGCTCATTTAGCTCCATTGTGAAAAGGACCAGGACACACAGGACCTACAGGACACTCACGACAAAGACTATTTTTGTCCTGTGTGTCCTGTAGGTCGTGTGTGTCCTGGTCCTATAAATTTTAATCGTTATCTTCTAATAATTCTCTTCTTTTTAGTACTTCCTTTTGGACGCCCTTTGTTCGCAGGTACAGGTGGTGCCTTGACAGGAGGCTTTTTCTTTGGAGGAGGCTTTTTGATAGGCGGTTTTGGTAGGGGTTTTTTCTTTGGAGGTGGTGGTGGAGGAGGTGGCGCTTTTTTGAATGGTTTTGGTGGAGGAGCCTTTTTAGCGGGAGGAGGAGGCGGAGTGGGTTTTTTAGGCGGTTGTTTGGCAGCTGCTTTAGGGACAAATTTTTCTTTGACATCAAGCTTTTCTTCATTATCTTCTTCATCATCCCATTCGTCTTCAATGCGCTGAGATTTAAGAATTTTTTTACCTTGAGGCTTTTGAGAGGCTACTGGACCATGATCAACTTTGGCCCAGCTGGAGGAGAGAGAGCGCAGTGATTCTAATTTGGTTTGGAAGTCTTCGATGCGGATAGCGCGCTCCGATTGAGTTTGACGACGGCTTGCGAGAAGGCTTTCTTCGCTTTCGAACTTGGATGAGAAGCTGAATGCATTGGAAGAGCCGTGATGATCAGGTGTAAAGAGGAAAGGGCGGATGGGGATGGAGACAGAAATATAAAAATCTCCAGTGAACTGTGGTTCAATCTCTTGTTTTATGGCTTGTTTAGGTGGTCTTCCGCGCTTTGGCCTGGGGTTGAGGGCTTCGTTGGAGTAGTAGGTTTTTGCTTTGGTAAAGAGTATTTTGCGTGCGTTTAGGATGTCTTTTCCAACTTTTGTTTCGAAGAGGTTAAGTTTTAATTTTTCGACGACGCTTTTGGCAAGGTCGAGGTCTTCTTCAAAGACAAAGTGGAAGTTGTTATTTCTTAGCCATTCGATGATGCGGATACGAGAACGTTCTTGATAGTACTGCTGCCATTTTTCAAATTCGGAGTGATGGTCGTAGACAAATTCTAGAAAGTTTTCACGCGCTTCTTTGGATTGGATGATGTCGAGAAGTTTTTCTTTTGTGTCGATGTCGTAAACTTTTTCGTTGACGAAACCCTCCATGATTTTTTTGGTTTCGTAGAAAGTCAGTTTAGGGATGGGTGCATAGCGATCGGGTTGTGAGTTTAATTCTTTGAAGAGGATGTCTAGTTCTTCTTGAGATTTGTCTAGATCGATGTAAATTAAAAAACCTTCTTGACGATCTAGAGCAAAGTCGCGCTCGTCATCAGCTTTTGCAAAAGCTTCCATCAGTCGATGACAGCGGAGGATTAGTGGGTTTTGTGCTTCAAATTTAGCTTTACTAGCCATTCGATTCCTAAAAGTTGAAGGGTTATGAGAATAGTGCGTAAGAGGCTTCTCTAAGAGATTTCAGCTTATTTTCCTGAGGTATTTGGATAGGCAGCTGATAAATCCCTTGGAAGTTGCGACGCGCTTCTCCTCGCATAGTAATCTGTTTTGCTTGACCTTGATGGTTTTGGAAGTGATAACGCAAATGGGCTCCGGCACTAGTACGGACATGGATGGGAGAGCTTAATTTGTAATGTAAAGCCGCTACTATAGCTGACGCGGCGCCACCAGTTCCACAAGCAAGGGTTTCCGCTTCGACCCCACGCTCATACGTACGTATAGCTAGAGTGTGTTGGTCAAGCAGAGTAATAAAATTGACATTTGTGCCTTCAGGCTGAAATTGCTGACTATGCCTAATTTGACGGCCGACGGTAGGCACATCAATAAATTCTAAATCGGGACAGATGAGGACGACATGAGGAACGCCTATGCGCACAGAGTAGAGAGGGAAGCTGGGAGCTTCGGGGGTGCGAAATGGGCCTAGGATAGGGGCAGCATCGCCTAGCATGACTTCGACATCATCTCCACAAAGCTTGGCATTATATACTCCTGCCATTGTGGAAATCGTATAATTTGAGCGGTCCAAGCCTAGATCTTCGTGTAGGCAGCGGATAACGCAGCGCAGGCCGTTGCCGCAAAGCTCAGCATAAGAGCCATCAGCATTATAGATGGTGATAGAGACGTCAGAGCCTTGTCGGCCATTCTGAATTAAAATGACACCATCGGCTCCGATGCCTTCATGGCGATGGCATAGATGAGTGATGTGTGAGGCTATTGATTCTGGAGTATCTGAGGAGCGATCATCGATTAAGATGAAGTCGTTTCCGCAGCCGGAATACTTATAGAATGTCAATGGGTAGTAGGAATATGCCATTTATGTTAAGTCGCGATAAGAATTTACAACTGCATCAAGCAGCCCAAACTCAAGGGCTTCTTGAGCAGAAAGCCATGTGTCTCGGTCGAGTGCATTGTCGATAGTTGCTTCATCTTTTCCAGTTTTTTCCATATAGAGTTTGACGAGGGCTTTACGTGTCTTTAGTATCTCTACAGCATGGATTTCCAAGTCGGTAGCCTGTCCTTGAATGACTCCAGAAATGTGCGGTTGATGGATCATGAACCGTGCATTTGGAGTTGCGAAGCGACGTTTGGGCGCTGCGCAGAGGCTTAGGACGGAGCCCATAGATGCGGCAAGCCCTGTGACTAATGTGGTTACAGGGGAGGTGATCATCTTGATTTGATCCCAGACTGCAAAGCCGGCGTCTACAGAGCCTCCAGGACTATTAATGATAAATAGAATAGGTTTTCCTGGCCCTTTATTTTCGAGGTACCAGAGTTTTCGGATCAGGTCGTTACAAGAGTTTGTATCGATTGCATCGCAGAGGAAGAGCCGGCGCGAATTGAGCAATGTTTCATCGATCTTGTCATTTAAAGTTAGGAATGATTCGTTCTTTTCATTATTTTCTTGTGGCATAATAATCTCTCGCTAAAAAATCTTTGTTCCTCATTATAAGGTCGTATCGATTTCTGGATAAAGAGGAAAACGCACTAAAAGTGCTTTCACTCCTTCGCGGACTTTTTCAACCGTTGTAGGAGTAGTAGTGTATTGTGCTTGGCTTAGGCCGCCATCCTTTGCAGGGGCTGGTTTTGTGTTGGATAAAATTTCATGGATGAACTCGGCTACCATTGCCATCTCTTTGGGTCCCATACCTAATGTTGTTAAGGCGGGTGTTCCAATACGTACTCCGGATGTATACCAAGGTCCATTGCGGTCAAAAGGGATCGCGTTTCTGTTGACTGTGATATGCGCTGCGCGGAGAGCCTGCTCGGCTTGGCGTCCTGTGATGCCAAAAGAGGAGAGGTCGATGATGACCTGATGATTGTCTGTTCCACCGGAGACTATGCGTACTCCTTTGCTCTGCAGGGCTTGCGCTAGAGCGCGCGCATTTCCGACAATGCGTCGCGCGTAGGCTTGGAATTCTGGAGTATTAGCTTCTTCAAAGGCGACGGCTTTGGCAGCGATGACATGAGGGAGTGGACCACCTAGTACAAGTGGGCAGCCTTTATCGACGATTTCGCGGAACTCTTCGGTACAGAGGATGAATCCTCCTCGTGGTCCACGTAGAGTTTTGTGAGTGGTCGATGTGATGATGTGAGCGAAGGGGATAGGATCTTCGTCGCCAGTGAAGACTTTCCCGGCGACCAGGCCAGAGAAGTGGGCCATGTCGACCATGAGGACAGCGCCTACTTCGTCGGCGATGGTGCGTAGAGTGGCAAAGTTGAGCCGGCGTGTATGAGCTGAGTATCCGGCGAGAAGAATGAGTGGTTTTTCTCTCTGAGCGATCTGATGAAGGACACTGTAGTCGAGTTGTTCGGTAGTGCGGTCAACATCATAGTGCGTTGCCTGCATAATTTTGGAGGAGACGTTATGACGGTAGCCGTGAGTAAGGTGTCCTCCTGAATTGAGTGACATGGCTAATAGCTTTTGCTGTACCATTTCACGGCGGATTTTTTCGTAGTCTTGGGGAGTTAATGCATCGACAGATTTTACGGCTAGTTTTTCAAGTTCTTTGTTCTGGATGCGCTGGACAAGAATAGCCCAGAAGGCTACGAGGTTGGCATCGGCTCCTGAATGGGGTTGAACATAGGCGTGATCGCAGCCATAAATGGTTTTGAGTAGTTCTTGCGCACGTCTTTCGACTGTATCGACATTTTCGCAGCCAGCGTAGAAGCGGTGTCCGGGAATACCTTCAGCATATTTGTCGGTGAGCAGATTTCCCATGGCAAGTTGGACGGCGAGAGAGGAGAAGTTTTCTGAAGCAATCAGCTTTAGATGGGATCTTTCATCGGCTAATTCTTGCACGATCGCTTTGGCGACTTGAGGAGATTTTTCTTCTAGATGATCAAGGGCGGCAAGGTAGGCGATGACAGCTTTGTTGCGGGAAGATGAGCTGTATTTGCTGAGGTATTTTTCAAGGCGAGACATCAGAGCACTCCTCGTAAGAATAACGGGTGCAGTTTGCCAATCTTTAGGTTAAAAATCAATAGCCAATAGAGTGAGGCGCAGCAAAAATACTTGCTTTAACGCGAAGATTAAACGCAAAGTCGCAAAGGCGCAAAGAAATTATTTGTTTCTTCGCCTTCTTCGCGAACTTCGCGTTAAATAATTTTTGATTTAAAGCTTCTGCAGGAGATTATTGTAAATCTCTAAATACTTATTTGAGGGGACGTTCCAGCTAAAGTCTACAGCCATTCCGTCGATCATCATTTTGCGCCATTTTTCTAGATGGTGGAACCAGCAGTCGAAGGCACGACTGAGAGCTGATTCGAGCGCTTTATTTGTAGGATCTTCAAAGACATATCCATTGCCCATATGAGCGGCTGGTACGTCATTATCGATATCATAAATAGTGTCACCTAGGCCACCTGTTTTTCTGACAAGGGGTATAGTGCCATATTTTAGGGCGATGAGCTGTGTTAAGCCACACGGTTCAAAGAGTGAGGGGACAATGATCATATCGGCGCCGCCAAAAATAATATGGCTTAAGTCTTCTTGCAGGTGCAGGGTGATGTTAATATTTTGATCATCTGCATAGGAGTTTTTAAGTTCATGAAATTCTTTGGCGATGCTGGGGATGGGGCATAAGCCAAGAAGGACAAATTGAGCGTTGTTTTCAGCGGAATATTTAATGGCATGTTTGATCAGTTCGATACCCTTTTGAGGAACTAAGCGACAGACACATCCTATGATGGGTCGATGCTCTTCAGGCATGTTTAATTTTTCGCGCAGATATTTTTTGACAAAGCCCTTTGCATCGAGAGTTTTGTGATCTTTCTTATCTAGAGGTTTTTCTCGGGGTGAGTATTGTGTGGGTAGGTAGCGGTCAACTTCAGGGTTCCAGTAGGAGTAGTCGACTCCATTTAGAATGCCGGTAAATTTGCTAGAATATTGAATTAAAGTTTTTTCTAAACCTTTTCCCTGTACAGGAGTTTGCACTTCACGCGCATAGCTAGGAGACACTGTTGTGACAAAATCGCTGTAGACAATACCACCTTTTAAGAGATTGATAGATTGATCATTTTGATTATCTTGCAACTTATTGGGTACTAGATAGTTAATGCCATGCATGCCAATGCTATCAAGATTGTCTTTAGTGCACTTTCCTTGATATTCAATATTATGGATGGTAAAGACAATTTTTGCGCTATTCAAACCTAAGGGAACATACATATCTTTATAGAGTGGAGCCCCTACAGCTGTTTGCCAGTCGTGAAGATGGATAATATCGGGTCTAAATCCACGCTTGAACATAAATTCTAGAGCAGTGCGAGTAAAGTAAAGGAAACGATCGATATCGTCTTCACATCCGTAGCAGCAGCCACGATTAAAGAAATAGCGAGGATGATGAGGCTCTATAAAGTAGACCTTTAAATTCTCAACCCATCCCATCCAGATGGTATTAGGATACCATCCTCCCTCAAAGAAGGACATTAAATCGGGGTGAAAAATCTGCAGATCGCGAATTTCGGCACTATTCATGCAGTCATACTTTGGAATGATGATATCTACATCATGGCCTTTCCAAGAGAGTTCTCTAGAAAGTCCAAGTAGGACATCTGCAAGGCCGCCCACCTTGGCGACGGGAGCGAGTTCAGAAGCGAGATTTACAATGTACATAGTATATAAGTCCTGGATATAGAATTTTATTTTACTATAAATGTCTTTACCGAGACAATCGTTTTAACCAGAGAATCCGTGCCCGTGCCCGAATTTTAAAAGAACGGGTAAAACCATGAAACCTCAAATTTTAAGTCTACTTTTTGTCTTGGGATGTGCCGTGCTCACAGGCTTTGCCTTTGTCGGCTATCTTCTCTACATGCATGGCCCAACGGGACGTTATTTAGCAGCTAACATTATGTTAGAGCCCTCCATCTTACAAGATCTAACGTTTAAGGATTCTAGTTATGGGCGTGGTAAAGAGGGTACTTTCGTGCTGGATTCAATAGATTTTCGCTATTTTGACGAGAAGACGCATGCGTGGAAAAAAATAACCCTTAATCAAGAGCAGTATGCAAAGATCTACTCTCTTTTGAAAGAGGATGTAAGTCTTGCTACCGTTGAAGACGAAGTAGTTGCTAACTATGCCAAGGGAAATCCCACTCTATTAGAAATTAAAGTAAAACCTTTACTTAGTGACCATTCACCCCATTCTAGCCATGTTCTACAAACAGTAAACCTTTTGGTAGATAGCTACCGCGTCAAACTTCGCGCTTTCGATGGCACAAATGATTATGCCTATTTTTTACATCCTCAAGCCAATGTAAAGGTACTAAGCATTGTCCAATGAAACCGGAAAACTCTTATTTTTGGGGACAGGCGGCTCCTTAGGTATTCCTATGGTGGGGTGCAACTGCCCCATTTGCACTTCGGAAGACTTACGGAATAAGCGCATGCGCTCCTCTGTCCTTATTCAATACAGAGAGCAGCTATTTTTAGTCGATGCAGGCCCTGACTTTAGAGTGCAGGCCCTAAAGCACCATTTGCATTATCTAGACGGATTGATTTTTACTCATGCACATTATGACCATACAGGTGGTCTGGACGATCTGAGGCCGTTGTTGTTCCGGCGAGAGGCGCCTTTGCCAGCATTGATGTCAAAAGATACTTGTAAAGAGGTTAAAGAGAGATTTGCCTATTTTTTAGGAGCAACTCCACCTAAGATAATTGTTAATTTACTTCCGCAAGAAAGAGGAAATTTTCAATTTTTTAAGCTGCCTTTAAGCTATTTTACCTATAACCAAGGAGGCATGGAGGTAAATGGTTTCCGCTTTGGAGATTTAGCTTATGTCTCGGATATCAAAGAGTATCCCGATTCGCTTTTTGGGGATTTAATTGGAGTTAAGACGTTGATTATTAGTGCTTTACGTCATAGTTACTCCCCCCTGCACCTAACAGTTGATGAAGCTGTTTCCTTTGCTCAAGCCTGCGGCGCCTCCATTACCTATCTCACACACATCTCACACGAACTCGATCACGCCAAAACTGAAGCCTACTTGCCTCTGAATGTGCGTATGGCGTACGATGGTTTGGAGCTTTCGTTTACTATCTAAATAAGGCTCTAAGAATAAGAAGAAATATAACATGATAGGCAGGATCGCTTCGCGGCAGGATAAGAAAGATAAGTATAATTATAAATATATATGTTTACTTATTCTTTAATTTATCCTTCTTATCCTGCCGCGAAGCGATCCTGCCTATCATGTTATATTTCTTCTTATTGTCTTTGTATTTTTGTTTGAAGTCCAGCAGAAGGTATAAAGAAATTTAAGGAAAACGTTGAACAATAAATTGCAACCATAAACATAATGAAACGCATATATAAATTGTAATTTCCTTTTTAGTTATAGGTTTTCGAAAAATTAGATGATATAATAACATTGCTAGCGTATACCCGAATAAAAAAATTATTAGTATTACTAGTGTGTTAAACATGCGAAATTTCCATGTTAATATTAAAGTATCTAACTTTCCTTCTGCATTCTACCAGTTTAAAAAAAAAAGCGAAACATTAATTTTTTTGTTACATTGAATTTTTGAAAGTCTTATTCAATATTGAATTTTTCTCATTTTTCTCATAAGATCTCAGCGATTTCGTTGATCTCAGTGGTAAATAAATATATGTCCGAAAAGCAAAAAGCACTATTAATCGCCGCCTATAGGGGCGCGAAGGAACTACCTACTTGTGAAGAGCACCTGGAGGAGTTAGCCCTACTCGTCGACACCTTTGGGATAGACACCGCTGCCAAGTTTGCCTGCCCTCTGCGCAAAATTGACGCTTCGACCTATTTTGGTAAGGGAAAACTCGAAGCCTTGGTAGATGTAGCCAGAACAGATAATATTGATATCATCGTCATCGATGAGGAGATTAATCCCAGCCAACAGCGTAATTTAGAACGCGTTTTTGGCCGCACAGTGCTTGACCGCACAGAAGTCATTTTGGGAGTCTTTGGACAAAGGGCCCGCACACGCGAAGCACGCTTACAGATAGAGCTCGCTGAGGTCAAGTACCAGATTCCCCGCCTTAAAAGGCTGTGGACACACCTTTCACGCCAAGCCGGTACTGTAGGCGGTGGCGGAGCCTACCTCAAAGGTGAAGGCGAAAAGCAGATTGAACTCGACCGCCGCATTTTGGATAAAAAGTTGGATCAGCTCAAAAAAGAGATTGAGGTTGTCGAATCTCAACGCGCCACTCAAAGAGGTTCGAGACAACGGTCAGGAATTCCCACATTTGCCATTATAGGATATACTAACGCAGGAAAGTCGACACTTTTAAATGCCTTAACCAATGCAGGCGTATTTACCGAAGATAAGCTCTTTGCTACTCTAGATACTACTACACGCCGTTTTGTCCTCCAAAATAACCAAGAAGTTTTGCTCATCGATACAGTAGGCTTTATCCGCAAGTTGCCTCACTTACTCGTTGCAGCCTTTAAAAGCACTCTTGAAGAAGCCTTGCATGCCGATATCCTTATCCATCTCATCGATGCCAGCCATCCCATGGCAGAAGAGCAGGCCAAAACAACCTTTGAGGTCCTTAAAGAGCTCAATGCAGAACAAAAGCCCATCATTACCGTGTTCAATAAGATCGACAAAGAAGAGGCCAAGAGCAATGCCATGCGCTTACGCCTGGTCTATCCAAAAAGCGTTGCCCTATCAGCCACCCAAAAAATCGGATTTGATCACTTAGAAGAGGCGATTGTTCAGGAGATAAAAAATCAGCGCACACAGGTTAAACTTCGCATTCCCCAGAGCGATTATGCTATAGTTTCAGAGATCATTCGCTTGGGCAAAATCCTCCATCAAGACTATATCGATGATCTGATTGAGATACGCGCAGAAATACCCCTCTTTTTGAGCCATAAACTCCAAAAGTATCAATGACCCATTCCCTCACCATCCATCAAATGCCCAAGGAGGAGCGCCCCCGCGAACGATTAACGCGCTATGGCTCACAAGCGCTCTCTTCCAGTGAGTTAATCGCCATTCTCCTAGGAAACGGTACCCGAGGATCTTCTGTCATCCAGCTGGCTCAAGTATTGCTTTCACACTTTGGCAGCTTAGAGTCCCTAGCTGATGCCACAGTCATCGAGCTCTGCCAGGTAAAAGGAATAGGCCAGGCCAAAGCTATCCAGCTAAAGGCAGCCTTTGATCTAGGACGCAGAGCATTAGTACCCAAAGAAGAAACTAAACCCCGACTCGATACACCCATTCAAGCGTATAAACTCTTTCGCGATAGTTATGCCTACGCAAAACAGGAGAATTTTATCGTTGTCTTGCAAGATGTAAAAGGATATTTGATTTGCTGGGAGGTCGTCGCAGTAGGTACCCTGACAGAAACACTTGTCCATCCCCGCGAAGTATTCTATCCCGCCATACGCCACAAAGCAGCTACCCTCCTGGTTGTCCATAACCATCCTAGTGGAGATCCCGAGCCCTCCGAAGAAGACCTCGCTATCACTCGCAAGCTCTGCGAAGTCGGTAAAGTGATGGATATACCCCTCGTCGATCACCTAATAATCACCCCTACAAAATACGTTTCTCTCCGAGAGAGAGGAATTAAATATTTTCACTAAGTGATCTTAACATTATATTAATATGAAAGTTCTATAATTAAGTTATAAATTAAACCTTATAGCTCGGAAGCAACATGACTTTTTACAACCTTTTTTTAGTCTCTTCAGGTGACAAAGTGCCAGTACCAACCACTGTACCCTCTGAGAACGTGCAAACCCCTGAGCAAGAATTAACAGAAGAAGAATTCTTTGACGCAACAGAAAGCTTGAATGATCTAGATGCAAGCTTAACAGATAGCATGGTAATTATTGATCCTTCTTCTAGTGAGACCGTTCAGCAAACTCATTCCTATGTCCCAGGAATATTCAGTACTATCGGTAATGCTATATATAATGCGCCTACAGCTATAGGAAAAGTTTATGCCGCAGCTCCCGAAATGGCATTAAACGCCTTTTTAACTACGGGTGCCGCAAAAATGACACTGCAGTTAGCTACTTACGGATTTGATTATGAAACAGAAGCATCCAAACATAAACAGTTTCTTAATGAAAAAACAGGATCAGATAAACTTTATGATATCGTTTTAGATCTTGAGCCTCCTATAACTGAAATTATTAAAGATAAAATTTGGAAATTAGATCCTTCACAAGCAATACCTCTACTTGATTTAATTAGTAGTAAACCTAATTTTCTATGCGAATTTACTAAAGTTGTACTTTTTCGCATCTTACATCAAGTTATTGAAAAGGCATATAAAGACTGGGAAGCTGCAAATAAACAACCACCTACCTTTATTTCTTTTTTATTCGAATCCATGATTATACTTTACAAATCTTTTGAAGAAAAGAGCCAAGAAGTCTTGACTTATCCTCAAGAGCAGCGAAAGGCTAAGTGGAATGAATTAGTTGGTGCTCCGCTTGTAAAATTAATTATCGAAAAGTATTTACCCAATCCTGAATCCATAATAACAGAAACCACCGGGATCGCTTGGATAACACGAAAAATCTTTAATAATTTCGCTCTTCCAGCAATTTCTTCTTACCTTACAGATTATCTCGCCCAAGGTAAAGAGTTTATACATAACTCTGCTCGCCCCCGTATTGTACAACAAGATAAAGAATATATAGAGAGCCTTGAAGGTGGAATAGTTCTAATGGGTGACATTGAAGCCCTCGTAAAGGGATTGATGAATCAATCACCCCAAGTTGTGAAAAAGTTTATTGCGCCACACTATTCTAAAATAGCTGCAGACTTTCTAGCAAAAAGTTCAAGTAAAGATGCTAGTTATTTCCAAAAGTGGATTCTCGATAGCCTTGAAGAAGTGTATAAGGTAGATGGAAACGGTATCCAAATAGGTGTAAAAGAGACAAAAGAACAGCTAACTTCTATATTGATCCAAGGTGTAGCTAATGTTTTAAGGAAAAATCCACCACAAGAAGGTTCCACTGCAGCAAAAACAATTTTTGATGCTCTCTCTAGAGAAGTCAACAAATTCTTTACCCAAACTAACACCCAAGCCGATCTATTAGCCTTTGAAGAAACTTTAAAAACAATGGATGAGGCTCAGAAAGCTGCTGCAATTAAAGAAAAGTATGCACCATTTTATAATGCACTGCTTAAGCTAATGGATCTGCAAGATAATGAACTAGTCAAAAAAGTAGATGTACAAAAGTTTATCGCACCATACCTTCGCGCAATTTTCTTGACTGTAACTGTCCCTACACTCAAAAAAGATGAATTAATTCAGACAGTTCTCACAAAAGTTACTGGCGCGGCTGATGATGCCAATAAAGAGTTTGCTCAAATGACCTCTGCAACACTTTCTAATTTCATTACAGTAAGTGTTCAAGAACAAATTAGACATCCTGCCAATCAAGGTAAAATATTTGTTGCTATCGAAGAAAAACTAGGCAAGCCTCTTGATGAACCGACAAAAAATCAAATAAAAAAATCTTTAAACTGGCTCGCTCAAAATGAGACTCTAGATAACAGAGACCTAATATGGAAAAAAGTCGAACTCTTGATTCAAACAGCACTCCTTTATGGTACAGACAAACTTCTTGATAAGAGTGGACACTCAATCCATGACGTTGTGACCCTCTTAGCTAATAGCTTGAATCAGTTTGGGCCAGAAATCGAAGGTCCTCGACTTGCTGAATCCCAGAATCATAAAAGAAACCTAGAAGCGATCAGAGCTCGTGGTAACAATTTCAATGAGTTAAAGAAAGAATTAACGCGGCATAGTAATGAAGTACAGAATATCTATAGACCTTATGTTGAACAACTCATGAAGGATGTGCTTAATTCCGACGATCTTCATGCTTTGACAAATCTTCTTCCTGCAGAATTAAAAGAGCATGGAGAGATGATTTGGGATATGGTTTGGAAAGAAATCTTACCTGAAACCATCGCTGGCATGCACGAAAAAACAATGTCTCTCGCTGACGATCGCATAAATCTCCGAGATAAGGTAGAAGCAAGTTACAACAGCAAAGCGCCCGTTAAATTCGCACGCGTCACTGCAGAATACATTAAAGCTTATTTACCCCAGTATTTAGACAAAAACTTAAAGAGCCAAGGACGAGGGCCGAGAGTACCTAATCAATCATACGTTGCTGAAAAGATTGTCGATGGCATCGCTTCCTTCTTACAAGGAAAAGGCAGAAAAGTCACTCCACTTGGAACCGAAAGATTAGGTGATTTAGCCGCTCGCTACATTCAAGATCATCAAGCAGAATTAGCAAAAGAGCTTGCTCAAGAAATGCTTCTAACTGGAACAAATGCTTCAGTAGCATTAAGTAATGGAATGAATGTCGGAGTAGATCTTATCGAAGGCCTGTTGTTAAAAGTCTTGCATGGCTTAAATGAAAATATCAAAGAAAGAGAGAATGACAATGCAGAAGTGATGCCAGAGTTTGTTTCAGATATCTTTAAAGCAGTTAATGAACGGTTAGCTTTTGCCAATGATCCGAGTAAAGTACCTGAGCCTGAGCCACAAGGACCACAAAGAAGTAATGCCGATCGTATCCTCAATTCAGTAGGAATTACAAGAGAGAATAGTCCACTACCTGATGAGTTAAAAGATACAGTTTGGGAATCTTTGAATGATAGCGTTCTTCCTAGTGCACTTTCCACGGTTGTCGAAACTGTAGTGAATAAAAAAATGTTAAGAAAGCTTCTTAAAAGCGCTTTAGAAGGGAAAAAAGCAAGTTCTATCAAAGCTAAGAAAACTGAAAAAGCTCATGAAGAAGCTTATGCGAAAGCTAAAGAAGAAGCGATGCTCAGTGGCAAGCCTATTCCAGAGTATGTTCCGATAACAGAACCAAAACATCCTAAGAAGAGTGACGACCGTCAAAGAGTGGAAAATACGATTGCATTGCAAATTAGCGGAATACTTAACGAAGTTGCAGTGGCATCAGAAGAGCCGATCTTTAAGTGGTTTATGCGTGAAAATATTGCAGATGCGAGAGAAAGTGTTGCTGTAAGTGCTGCTGAAGCACTTTATGACGAGTTGGAAAAAGGTAAAACAACAGGCATTTTAAATAGTTGCTTTGCCGAAGCTATGAATAGCATGGATTTAGCAAAAGTAGTCGATGGCAAATTGAAGAATATTCAAGTTCGCTTTGATGAAGCTACAGGTGAATTGATTGACATTGAAACTAATGAAGCCGTGAACGAACTAAAGTTCAACATAGTAGAGCCCACGAAAAAAGAAGAAGATTTCGATAAAGAGGTGGATAAAACTCTCGACGAGTTAGCTTGTTCCATCGTTAGAGAAGATATTGTGTTGGCTCCTGTTAAAAGCTGGCTGAAAGATGCTTGGTTTAAATTCCAGCAAGTTCTAGACAATATTTTTAACACTGTTCTTCCTTGGGGAATTGGCGGCACAATAAAGATTTGGTTAGACAAAGTAAGCCTATTCCTCTTCAGATATACGATAGGGTTAGTTTTAAGAGCGATGATGAAAGCGTTCGAAAAGATGCTCGATCTATACATCAGCCATAAAAAGGAAAACTTGTTTAAGAAGCTAGACGAAACCTACAATGAAAACCTCGCCAATGATGTAGGTAACGCAGCTATGAAGCACCTCGAGAAGAAAAGACTCAGACCAGCCGTCTAAGCTGCAGGATGCCTCAGACTTCTGATTAAATTTTAAACGCGAAGGCGCGAAGGCGCAGAGAGTAACTTAACTCTCTGCGCCTTCGCGCCTTTGCGTTTAAATTCATGACGAAGTTTTTCTAGAGAGGGTTTTCAAAAGGCTGGATTTCTGTTGCTTAGAGTGGTATCATTGCAGCCATGAATCAAAAGCCGCGTTTTAAAATTGTTACTTTAGGTTGCCGGACGAATCAGTACGAATCGCAGGCATATCATGACCAGCTATCTGCTTTAGGGTATGTTTCTGCTGAAGGAGATGAAGTGGCTGATGTGTGTATCGTCAACACATGCACTGTAACTGAATCTGCTGACAAAGGTAGCCGCCAAGAAATTAAGCAGCTAGCCAAGCGAAATCCTGGCTCTCGCCTGGTTGTCACAGGCTGCTTTGCTGAGCGTCAGCCTGACTTAATTCGGCAAATGGAGGGCGTCACCGATGTTATCTCCAACAAAGACAAAGAAAATCTTTTAAAAATTGTCTATCCTGAAGAGGAATGGCCTGAATTTTCCATCCAGCATTTTGAAGCGCATACGCGTGCCTTCGTCAAAGTCCAAGACGGCTGCAACTCTTACTGTACTTACTGCATTATTCCTTATGTGCGCGGGCGCTCTCGGTCGCGCTCAAAGGACGAAATCCTGCGTGAAATTGAGGGCTTAATCGCTCAAGGTTATAAAGAAATTGTTTTAACCGGAATCAACATCGGTGATTTTGACGGTGGTGTGCAAGAGGGGGAAACTCCTGTTCGGTTGGCTGATCTCATTCGTGCTGTGGATCCTATGCCAGGGCTTCATCGTTTAAGGGTCTCATCGATTGACCCGGACGAAGTGGATGATAACCTTGCCGATGCTATCCTCAACGGCAAACGGACCTGTCCTTCGATGCATATTGTCCTACAGTCTGGCTCAAACGTTATTTTAAAGCGCATGAACCGCAAATATACGCGTCAGATCTTCACGGATACGGTTGAACGTCTAAAGGCAGCTAACCCTGATTTCTCTTTTACGACTGACGTGATTGTGGGATTTCCTGGCGAGACAGATGTCGATCATCAAGAAACGCTTGACATCATGCGTCAGGTGCGTTTCGCTAAAGTGCATATGTTTCCTTTTAGTGCTCGTCCGCGTACGCGTGCGGCCATTATGCCGAATCAGGTGCCTCAAGAGATTATTCAGGAGCGTAAGCAAGAGGTGCTACGCTTGGCAGAGCAGGAGTCTTATAATCTTCGTAGCAGTTATGTCGGAAGGACGATGGAAATTTTAACCGAAAGCCGTGATGCATCTTCAGGACGTATTGGAGGACATACATCAAACTTTTTGCAAGTATGGATAGATGATTCTTCTTTAATTCCGAACCAACTTGTGAAAATCAAATGTGTTGAAAATCAGGCCAATGGCTTACTAGGCATTTACGATGCAAATTCAGATCGCTGAGCGGTTAAGACCGTTTTCTCATCAGTTTGGAGCACGTTGTTTGCTTCCAGGATCAGACAAAGTCGCTTGTATTTATCCTGCCTTTGCGGAGTTTAAAGGGGAAAGGAAAATTATATTTCCTATTCAAGGCCCTGTAAAAAGATTTTCCAGCACTTTGAACCTAGATACAGGCAAGCTAACTGTTTTTGGTCACTATCAGAGTGGATATTATAAAGAAGATATTTTTTCGGCAGAGAAGGTTCCTATTTTCGAACGAGTTTCGTTTGGCTGTCATAAAGCACAGAATTGGGAAGCGATGCGACAGCGTGGAAGTATGGCTGAATGGCTTCCCCACTGGCATCGGATGGCGCAATGGAAAGGCGATATTACACGAGTGGAAGTGGCTGCAGAGGATACATTGTTAGGTCAATGCCAGAGGGTGGATCGGTTTGGGTTAGAGCAAGCCGTCAAGAATTTATTTGAAGGATCATTTGAAGATTATTTTGTACCTACACCTGAGCGATGGGAATGGCTTGGATTAGGATTACCTCCGACGGATGGCCCTTGTCCGCTTGTACAGGGGGCTGCTCTGTTAAGATCTGCTTTAATCCGATCGGAAGGCGAAAACTTACATTTTTTACCCAAGCTGCCTCAAGGACTAGTGTGCGGTAGGTATATAGACGCAAAATTTCCCTGGGGAACAGTCCATTTTGAGTGGACTAAAGGACTGCTTCGTAGAGCAGTCTTAGTAGTATCAAAGACTGTGACGATCCAATTCCATTTCCAAAAAGAACTTGAGAACTGCCGACTTCGTAAAGACGGCAAAGAACAGGTATTTAATAATAATGCTGTTCAGCTTGAAGAAAGAAGTACATACTACCTAGACCATTTTCAAAAATAAACTATGTATGGCTTAGGCAATCCAGTATTGACAAATTAATAGGAGTGATGTATACATTAGATGTATACATCTGAGAGAGTTATGCAAAGAACACAAATTTACTTAACTGAGAGCGAGAGAAAGGGGCTTCTTTCTATTTCTAAAGAGACTGGTTTTCATCTTAGTGCGCTCATACGTGAAGCGATAGATGCATTTATTGAAAAAAAACAGCATGAAAAGTCCAAGAAGCAGAAATCCTTAAAGTCTGCGGCAGGTATGTGGTCAAAACATACAAACTTGCCTAATATAAGAAATTTAAGAAAAGAATTTGATCGAGAATAGCAATGTCGTCAGAAATATTATTGATCGATACAGATGTCATTATTGACTATCTTCGCGGAAATTCTAAAGCGATAAATTATATAGAAAAAATGCAGAAGAATCATAATTGTTATCTGACCACCATCACTATTGCAGAATTATACAGCGGGGTGAGGGATGGAGAAGAGATGCAAATATTGGATCAATTTATTAGTGAATTTCATATTGCACACTTGAATGAAAAAACAGCTAAAAAAAGTGGCTTATTCCGAAGAGATTATTCTAAAAACCATGGAGTAGGGCTTGCCGATTGTATGATAGCTGCTATTGCTGAAGAATTAGAAGCAATACTAGTAACACTTAATACAAAACATTTTCCTATGCTAGATAATGTTAGAACCTATCCCAGTAATCGGAATGGTTAAATTCGGGATTATTTTCTCCCTAGGAACGGACATTGAATCACGGGTAATATTAAAAAATATAACCCGTGATTCAATGTCCGTTCCTAGGGGAAAAGAACCCGAATTTAACAGATTCCGATTACTGGGATAGGTTCTAAGATTCCCTAGCAGAAATAATCCCGTCTATTAGATTACTTGAATACTTATTTCAAAGATTAAATAACAAGATAGGCAGGATCGCCTTCGGCGGAGGATCAATCTTATTTATCCTGAAAAAGGATACCATTTATTCTTCTTAGCATCTCTTCGCTGTATCTATTCACTAATCGATCTCCTAAATCATAAATTTTTTTATCAACCAAGTATTTATAATTTAATTCATATGTAAGAACAGTGAGTAGTAAACGTCTAAGCATTTTATTAGCATTATCCTTGTATAAATCAGCCGAAGAATATTCTTGTTTTTCGGGAATTTCAAGTAGACTATATTTTTTAGAAAAATCAAAACCAAAATATCTTAGTTTATATGGGCAAGTAGCCTCATCGGAAGGATTTTTAACAACGGCAATGTTTGATGAATCCTCTTGAATTGGAATGCCATTTACACAGATTTTAACAATATCATTTAGTAATGAGTCTACAACTGTATCCCAATTACTTTCATTAAAACGCTCTTCATCTGTTTGAAATAAATGATTTTTACCCTCTTTCCAAGTCGAACTATCCTTATTTTTCTGATCAATTATGAGCCATCCTTTATTGCTTAAATTTTCAAAACTTTCGGAAATGTAAGCAGGAATCATTTGTTGAGAAGAATCTGACAGGGAAACAGTAACTCGCTCGTAAGAGGGAGATAAAAGACCAATTCTATGAAGAATTTCCGACATTTTGACCTCTTCTATTACGATTCTGTCCCATCTTTCCGCTATGGTGGATAAATAGGTGTACTTATCCTCTAGATTAGGTAGCATTAGAGCTCGGCCATTAGCAAGCTGTATGGCTTTTTTACATCCACCTTTTCCGAGCTCACCTAAAAGAGATTCTTGATGTTTTCCAGATGTATCTGTTAAATATATAGTGGGTCCTACTTGATTTTTCTTTTTTAGATATTCGTAGGAACGAAGATCATTAGTTAAAAATTTTAATATTTCATATGTAGTAAGATCAATCGGTATTAAAGGTTTTATTTCAGAATAAAAGTAGGTCATGATATCTCTATATTTGATTAATGTTAAAGGGTCATTATACATCAAAAGTTAATAAGAGTAAAGTTATTTAACAGTACTTATTATTGGAAATTATTATACTTCAGGAAAATATTTAGCTAGGCCTGCTTTCCATGGATAACAGGTCACATGCTCATATTTTTTTACATCTTGATCTTGGCTTAGAACTATTGCCTCACAATTTTTAAATTCACCAAGATCTCTGGTTATTTTAATAAATGACTTTATATCACTCTCTCTAACATTATCAGAGCTTTTTATTTCAACACACAGTAGTTTTTCTCCAGGGCGTTCTACGATTAGGTCTACTTCAACCTCTTCTTGAGTTTTAATATATGAGAATCGAAAGTCGGGCTGAAAATAACCAGCAAGTCTGATAAATTCTAATATAATAAAGTGTTCAAATGCTTCTCCATATGCAAATGTTTTTGGAAGAAGTGACATTGAAAGCCTTCGTGATAGGCTACGGACAACTCCACAGTCAAAAAAATAGAATTTTGGACTTTTTTGTAAGCGCTTTCTAAATGAGTTGTGAAATGGTTCTAAGAAGAAACCCAGCATGGTATCCTCTAAAATGGAAAAGTACTCTTTAATTGTTTTAGGATCTGCTCCCACATCTGTAGATATGGTTTTATAGTTAATGATTTTTCCATTAGATTGAGCTGCTACTTCAAGAAAACGCCTAAATGGGTCTAATTTTCTTATTAAATGCTCGTTCCATATTTCCTCTCTCAAGTATGTATCAGAATAAGATCGTAAATACTGAATCTTGTCTGTATCTTCTGAAAAGCTGAAAATCTTTGGTAATGTACCCCATTCAAGAGCTTGCTGCAAATTGAAATGATCACCTAATTCAAAACAGGATAAAGAATATAGGTGATACACAAAAGCTCTACCTGCGAGTAAGTTTGCACCGCCATGCCTTAGCTTACGTGCACTTGATCCTGTCAAAATAAAAATTTTGTCTGTTTCTTCAATAAGTTTGTGGACTAAATCTAGCAGTTTAGGGATCTTTTGGATTTCATCAATAATTACATACTGAATTTCATCCTGAAGTCCTTTAACAATTGAATATAATAGGTTTGGTTCTCTTGAGAATTTTTCCTCTACAGTAAGGTCTAAGAGATCTATCCAATAAGACTTTTCCTTCTTGAATTTTTTTTTCAAAAGAGTGCTTTTTCCTGTTCCCCGGGGACCAAAGAGAAAAAAGCTATATTTAGAGGTTAAGGACTGGAAACGTGGGAACATAAGAGACCATACTCCATAATTGTCGTGCAAAAATGGAGTATGGTCTTTCTGAGAATAAAAATCCAGTATAACAGCTCCAAAAAGTGGCAATAGGAGAAAGTTAAGGTTCCCTACCAGAAATAAGATAGTTTTAAAATCAAAAAACGTTGTATTTTAATATTAATTTTGATATTATTTTTTTTAATTTATTTAGGGGATGTTATGCCTGTATATTTTCGTCCAGAACTTTTTCATGATAAGCTTTCAGGATATTCATCAAAATATTTAGAAAATAAGAATGAAAAGGTAGAAAGAACAGACTTAGTTTGTTTTGCATTAAAAATTTTCTTTCATAATTCATATAAAACTACATGCCTGTTTTTTCAAGGGCTATTTCCTGGAAAAAATGA